>Ga0209102_1000195_pt1 | contig 42234 bp, 30 predicted proteins | sample ConPoolayeHmetaG_FD_185483 | JGI IMG/M metagenome (GOLD analysis project Ga0209102, IMG submission 185483) | Hot spring microbial mat communities from California, USA to study Microbial Dark Matter (Phase II) - Cone Pool mat layer H metaG... ...
AGCGTGAGGTAGCCCACCCCCACATCGCAGAGGAAGCGCAGCCTGCTTTTGATCTCCTTCAGCACCTGCGCGCAGATGGCCTCCTCCTTCTCGCTCAACTGCAGGGAGCTCACGAACTGCAACGCCTGCGAGATCGACATCTCCGTCAGATCGGAAATCGAGCGCCCCGCGATCTTGACGGCCAAGCTTTCCGGCCTGAGCCTCTTGCCTCGGCACGCAGGGCAGGGCGTGCGGCTCAGGAACCGTTGGTACCACTCACGCGACTCATCCGAATCCGTCTCCACATACCTTCTCCTCATCCGATTCAGAACGCCCTCCCAAGGCTTGGTGAACCGGATGACCCCGCCGCGATCGCTTCTGATGCGGAACGGTATCCTCTCCCCACCTGACCCATAGAGCAGGATGTTGCGGTGCTCTTCGGAGAGTTGGCCCACCGGCTCGTTGAGTCGGAATCCGTAGTAGTCCGCGACGCACCGCAGCGTCTTCATGAACCAGCTGTCGGGCGCACGGCTGAACGGCGCGATGGCCCCGCCGAGCAGGGATTTTCTGGGGTCCGGGATCACCAGATCGGTGTCGATCTCCATCTTGACCCCCAGCCCCGAGCACTCCCTACACGCCCCGAATGGACTGTTGAAGCTGAACATCCTCGGCTCAAGCTCCTCGGTGCTCACGCCGCACCGGGGGCAGGCCATCTTATCGCTGTACGGCTGCTCGCCCTCCGGGGTTACAACGATCGCGAGCCCGGAGCCCAAGGCAAGGGCGGATTGGACCGCCTCTGCGATCCTTTGCCTACGGTCAGGCCTGATCTTGAGGGAGTCGACGACCACCTCGACGGAATGCCTCTTGCTCCTATCCAACTCTGGAAGGCGATCCATCGAGGCGACCTGGCCGTCGATCCTGACCCGGACGAACCCCTGCTTCCGCAGATCCTCGAGAAGCTTGCGATGCTCTCCCTTCTGTCCCCTCACCACGGGCGCGAGTATCGTCACCGGGGTTCCCGTGGCATATTGCATGAGCGCGTCCACGATCTTCTCGACGGTCTGCCTCTCTATCTTGTTTCCGCAGATGTGGCAGTGTGGTATGCCGATCCTCGCGTAGAGAAGCCTGAGGTAATCGTGGATCTCGGTCATCGTGGCGACCGTGGACCGGGGATTCTTGCTTGCACCTTTCTGTTCAATCGATATGGCGGGCGAGAGCCCCCCGATGTAGTCGACATCGGGCTTATCCATCCTTTCCAAGAACTGCCGTGCGTATGCAGAAAGAGATTCGATGTAGCGTCTCTGGCCCTCGGCATAGATCGTGTCGAAGGCGAGCGAAGACTTGCCAGAGCCCGAGACGCCAGTTATGACGGTGAGGGTGTCCCTCGGTATCTCCAGGTCGATGTTCTTCAGATTGTGCTGCCTTGCGCCCTTGATCACTATCCTGTCCTTTCCCATGTTTCCTACCCGGGATTGAGGCGCTTCCTTAGCTCCCTTATCTTGTCCCTGATCGCCGCGGCCCTTTCGAACTCGAGCCTCCCCGCAGCCTCCAGCATCTCCTCCTCCAGCCCCGCGATCACGGCCTCAAGATCCCCGCCCTCCACGACGGGCGCAGGCTCCCCCTCCGCAACCGGCGCGATCAAGGCCCTTATCTCTTTCCTCACGGTCTCGGGCACTATCCCGTGCCTCCGATTGTAGTCAAGCTGGATCTTCCTCCTTCTGTTGGTCTCCGCGATGGCCCGCATCATGGAATCGGTGACGGTATCGGCGTACAGGATGACCTGGCCCATCACGTTCCTTGCGGCCCTTCCCATGGTCTGGATGAGCGAGGTCTCGCTCCGAAGGAAGCCCTCGTTGTCGGCGTCCAGTATTGCCACCAGCGAGACCTCTGGCAGGTCTAGCCCCTCCCTCAGGAGATTTATCCCCACCAACACATCGTACCTGCCCAATCTGAGGTCCCGAAGAAGCTCCACCCTCTTCAGGGTGTCGATCTCGGAGTGGAGGTACCGCACCCTCAATCCCATCTCGGACAGGTACTCAGCGAGGCCCTCCGAGGTCCTCTTCGTTAGGGTGGTGACGAGCACCCTCTGATTGTTGGCAGCCCGGCTGCGTATCTCTGCAATCAGGTCGTCAACCTGCGTCGAGGCGGGCCTCACGATCACCTCGGGATCCACCAGCCCTGTGGGCCTGATTATCTGTTCCACCACCTTGCCGCTAACGCTCAACTCGTAATCCCCGGGCGTTGCCGAGGAGAAGATGACCTGTGCAAGCTTCTTCTCGAACTCATCGTAGCGCAGAGGCCGGTTGTCAAGCGCCGAGGGAAGCCTGAAGCCATACTCCACCAGGGTCCGCTTTCTGCTCTCATCCCCTGCATACATCCCGCGCAACTGGGGCACCGTTATGTGGGACTCATCGATTATGGTGAGGAACCCGGGGGGAAAAAAGTCAAGAAGACAAGACGGCGGCTCTCCCGGCTGCCTGCCGTCGAAATGCCTGGAGTAGTTCTCGATCCCGTTGCAGTGGCCAACGTTCCTGATCATCTCCATATCGAACCTCGTTCTCTGCTCAAGCCTCTGCGCTTCCAGGAACTTCCTCTTCCTTCTCAGCTCCCTCACTCTCTCCTCGAGTTCCTTGCCTATCGAGGCGAGGGCCCTTTCGACATCGTACGGCATCGTCACGAAGTGCTTCGCAGGAAAAAGGACCGTCGCGTCCGTGCGCCCCTTCACCGCGCCCGTAACCGTGTCGAGAAGCGAGATCCCCTTGATGACGTCCTCATCAAGCTCCACCCTGATGATGCTCTCCTCGTCCGGGGGGCAAACATCGATGACGCCTCCCCGCGCCCTGAATCGCCCCTTCGACAGCGAGACATCATTCCTTTCATACTGCATCTCCACCAGGCGTCTCAGTATTTCCTCTCTCGAGGTTTCGTCCCCGACCCTGAGTGCGAAGGTCGTGCTGCGATAGTCGACGGGCGATCCAAGATTGTATATGCAGGAGACGCTTGCAACCACGATCACATCCTGCCTGGAGAGCAGCGCGCGCGTCGTTGCATGCCTGAGACGATCGATCTCCTCGTTGATCGAGGCGTCCTTCTCGATATAGGTGTCGGTCGCAGGCACGTAGGCCTCCGGCTGATAATAATCATAGTAGCTCACGAAGTATTGGACGGAGTTATCTGGGAAGAACGACCTGAACTCGGAGCACAGCTGTGCCGCCAGCGTCTTGTTCGGGGAGATCACGAGGGTTGGCTTCTGCACGGCCTCTATGACCTTCGCCAAAGTATAGGTCTTGCCCGAACCCGTCACGCCAAGGAGCGTTTGGTACCGAAGGCCTTCCTCCAGCCCTCGAACCAGCTCGGCTATCGCCTTCGGCTGATCGCCCCTGGGCTTCAGGTCGGATTCCAGCCTGAACAAGCTCAATCCACCCTACCGCGTGCCTTCCCCCTCAGATGCGTCAGAACCGACCTGGCGAGCTGGAGGCCGATTCCCGGGGTTGCGGCAACCTCCTGCTCGCTTGACCTTCTGATCCTGCCCACCCCACCGAACCTTCTCAGCAGCGCGGCCTTCCTCTTTGGCCCGATGCCCGGCACCATGTCAAGCTCCGACCTGGTGATTTCCCGACGCCTGAGGGTCCTGTGATACGATACAGCGAACCTGTGGGCCTCGTCCCGAATCCTACGAAGCAGCAGGAGCGCCGGCGACCCTTGCGCCAGGCGTATCGGTTCCAGGGAACCCGGCCTGTGAAGCTCCTCCAGTCGCTTCGCGAGCCCAACCACAGGTATCGAGACGCCAAGCGACGAGATGGCCTGCTCGGCGGCCGACGCCTGGCCGTGACCGCCGTCGACGAGGACCAGGTCGGGCAAACCGCCCTCTTCCAGCCCCCGTTTGAACCGCCTTGTCACGACCTCCCTCATCATCGCGTAGTCATCCCTCCCGGGAGATGCCGTTATCCTGAACTTTCTGTAGAGGGCCTTGCATGGCCTGCCCCAGTGAAATCGAACCATCGATCCCACCGCGCACTTGCCTGACATGTTGGAGAGGTCGAATGCCTCTATGGTCCGCGGCAGACACACCATGTCCAAGGCCCTGGCCAGATCCTGCAGTCCCCGCTTTAGCGACCTTCCCATGGCCTGCCGCTCAAACCTCAGCATGAGCTCAGCGTTCCGGCTCGCCATCGATACCAATCGAGCCTCATCCCGACTGGAAGGTGTCGAGATCTCGACGGATCTGGAACATCTGGATCTAAACCACGAGCCGATCAGATCCATATCGTCCATGGCGTGCGGAGCCAGGATCTTGGGGGGAACCGGGTTACAGGAGTAGTACTCCTTGACGAAGCTTGCTAGAAGTTCGCCCCGACTGGACCCGGCCGCCTGGAGGATGAAGTGTTCCTGCTCGATGATCAAGCCGTCCCGCACGAACAGCATCTGGACGCACGCATCGCCCTCTTTCCTGGCAACGCCAAGCACGTCCATGTTGCCCGGCCCGGGGGAGGACAGCCTCTGCTTGACCGTCGTCCTTTCTAGGGCGCTCAGCCTGTCCCGGATCACCGCCGCGCGCTCGTAGTTCTGAGCCTGGGATGCCTCATGCATGGCCTTCTCCAGCTCCTTGAGGACGTCGTCCTTTCGCCCCTGCAGAGCCCCGATCAAGCCCTGAACGTCGCAGGAGTAGTGATCCGGATCGACCTTCCCGGTGCACGGCCCAGCACACCTCTTGATGTGGAAGTCCAGACAAGGCCTGCTTGGGCGGTCCATGCGCCTCTTGCAGCCGCGTATGGGGAAAACCTGCCTCAGCACCCTGATCGACCTGCGAGCCGAGCCAACATCGGCATAGGGTCCGAAATAGACGGATCCGTCGTCCCTCACGACCCTGGAGATGTAGACGCCCGGATACCTCTCGCCGACCGTTATCTTGATGTAAGGATAGCTTTTGTCATCCTTGAGGCGGACGTTGAAGGGCGGCCGCAGGCGTTTGATGAGATTGCACTCAAGTATCAGGGCCTCCAGCTCGGAGCCCGTCAGGATGGATTCCACGCTCTCCACGGTGCCGAGCGGAAACGAGGATCGCCCGGAGAGGTGGGATTTCACCCTCTTCCTTATGTTGGCCGACTTGCCGACGTAGAGTGCATGCCCGAGCCCATCCTTCAGGATGTAGACGCCGGGTTCTTCGGGAAGTTGTTCGAGGAGGGCGCAAGCGTTGAGCGCGGTGAACGACCTCAAGATCTTGCCTCTTCCCCTAAAGTTCCGTCGAGACGTACAATAAAACGCTTTTCAGACGCGGCGCTTGAGGACCGGCAGGTACCCACCAACCCCAGGCCTACAACCAACTCCAGCGCGCCGGACCGCCTACCGCATCCAAGAAGAACACTTAAGTTCAAACTGTGCTGGGAGCTTGGAGGCGAACCGATGTACGTGAGGGCCCACGAGCTCAAACCCAGCGGGGAGGAACGGAACATATCGATCACGACCGTCATGTACTGCCCGTCCGAGGCAAAGGTCTTCCTCGGCATCACAGACCAGAACAACGACCTCCTTTACAGCTTCGACCCGGAGACCATGGAGTTCGGGTCCTGCGGCTTCAGAAGGATCGCTGACAGGTTCGACGTCAAGATCCACCGTTCCTTGGTCCAGGATAGGGATGGCTCCATCCTGGGGGCAACGGCCGGCCTTCACGGTTTGCAGGACAGGGACAAGGCGGAGGGCGGCAAGATATTCCGTTACAGCCCCACGGACGGGAGCATCGAACTCTTGGCAAGGCCCGTCAAGAATGACTACATACAGTCGATCGTCCTTGACCCCCAAAGGCGAACGATCTACGGCTTCACATATCCCATGGCCCATTTCTTCAGATACGACCTCGAGACCGGGGATGCCAAGTCGTTCTACATCAACAGCTTCCCGCACCTGCCCGCATTGGATGAGGAGGGGCGTCTGTGGGGAACCTGGGAATCGGACAACCGCCTGTTCAGGTACGATCCGGACAAGGATGAGATTCTCTGGTCAAACGTGAGGCTACCCCGGATCAGGGTCTCCCACCGTGCCGCCACTGAGGACGACGGACAGGTCGACTGCATGCTGAACGGCCGAGACGGCTACATCTACATAGGATCCGTGTCCGGCGGGCTCTTCAGGTTGGAGCCGAACCGCGTCGAGGTCGACTACCTCGGCAAGCCATGCCCAGGCCTGCGGATGGCCTGTCTGATCATCGGGGATGACGGCCTGCTCTACGGGGTGGCGGGCATGAAGCAAGAGACCCGGCTCTTCTCCTACGATAGATCAAGCGGGACATTCCGTATCCTTGGCACAGTCCATGACACCCAACGCAACGCCCATCCCTACATTTCCCATCACATCTGCAAGAAGGATGGCAAGACCTTCTTCACCTGCGAGACCGATAATCCCGAGAGAAGCGGATACCTCTGGGAGCTTCGCATCGACTAGCGCCGGCTTGCGTCGACCCCGGTTGCAGGCTCGGTTCAGAGCCATGGTATCCGGATTCCGGATTGCCGCGGCTAGAGTTCCTCGGGCCGATAGATGTATTTTTCGATGCTTTCCTTGTCCCCTGCGCCCTTCAACGAGTAGATGGCCATCCCCATTGCCGCAAGCAGCAGGACGACGGATGGCTTTGGCACGGCCAGGTAGTCGCCCTTTCGCTGGAAAACCACGGCACTCCACCAAAGAAGGCTCAGGGAAAAGAGCGCCAGGCTTGCGGTCATGGATTTTTGCATCAACACCATGTTGTGGTGTCGGCGTAGAAAAAACCCGGCGCTGAGTTCTATGAAATCCTTGCGAATCCCCCAAGAATTGAAGGCTCCTTGGACTTGCCGTGTCGGGGGAAGAAGCAGCCGATTTCTCCACCAGAGGCTGGCCCAAGCAACGGCCAGAACCACAACTCGGAGATCATGTTCAGTCCGCATCGCCGCATCGCAAAAGATAATTCAGGCAGATGGCTCCAGGCGTGTGCGTTGTCGCGCGTGGGATCGACCCTTAGGCGGGGCGCGTTAATTGGGCTCGTCCTGGCAAGCCTTCTTGGCGCAACCGGCGCCGGCGTCGTCCGCGTCCTCATGGTCGGCCAGGTCTTCCCCTACGAGACGCCCGTGGCCGGTTGGCTTGAATCCGACCCCGCCTTCACGTACGTCGTGGTGCCGGTGAGGAGGGATACCGGAGGCTGGGACAGGTACCCCGAGGCTGAGGCGAAGAAGTACGTCAGGATGTATTTTCCCAGGACGTATTCGTGCCTGACCGACTACGACTTCCTATGCTACGTTGACACCTACTTCGGCCACTTCACTCCCCAGCAGGTGGACTTCATGTATCGGGCAATCAGGGACTCCGGCCTGGGCGGGCTGACCACCCTGGGCGGAGGCATATCATGGGTCGCCGAATTCAGACAGTCCTGGGAAAGGTCCAGCGTCGCGTCCGCCTTCCCAACGGAATACATCCAAACATACGACCGGATACTGTACGTTGAGAACTTCAAGATAACGATCGTTAGGCGGCCCGGGATCCCGCCCGTCTTCACGCCGTTCATCGAGCTTGGCGCGGAGGAGCAACCGGGAAGGCAGTGCGCGGAACTGCGTGCCAAGGATGGCTCGACGACCTTCGCCACCTTGCGCGCGGCAAGGGGCACCGGGATGCCATTCACGGTGGCGTGGCAGTACGGAAAGGGAACCACTTGGAGCGTGGCCTCGGATATACAGTCGGACTACAACCTCTGGTGGACGAGGTGGGGAGGAAGCGACGGCTACAAGTACGCGATGGACGTCTTCCTCAATATGGTCCTCTATGCTCTTGGCAGGGACCTCCCCCAGGACATCATGGAGTGGCATCGGCTCGGAGCCTGTTTTCCCTCTACCAGGAAGAGAAGTCCATGCTCTTCGAGCTCTGCGACTTCGTGGAGAGATTTGGCGCAAACCGGCAGTCCATTGACAGTGAGATCGCAAAGGTAGATGCTATCGAGTCCGAGGGGAGAGAGCTATACTTGGAACAGGACATCGAGGGGTCTGCAGAAGCCCTGAGCAAAGCCCTTCGTGGGCTGGCTCGGGTGTCGGATCTAGCGCTCAAGCTCAAGGACAGAGCTCTCCTTTGGGTGTACGCCGTGGAATGGTGCGCGGTGGCGGGCACGCTGATGGCGTCGGGCTCCGTCCTGTGGTCCATCATGGTGAGAAGGAGGCTTTACCGCGCGTCGGGCACGACTAGGATCGCCTAGCGTTCGGCGCGATCAAGGGAAGCATTTCGAGGAAGCAACATGAAGATTTGCTGGCCGCCGATGCGGTGTGCTCGTGGGCCAGACGCAATGGTCGGATTCCTCGCGCTGGCCTTCCTTGGGATAGGGCTGTACGCCTTCCTCGTCGAACCCAATATGGTCCGCACGAGGAAGATCACCGTCTTCATCCCGGACCTGCCACCCTCGGCCGAGGGCCTACGCGTAGCACATATCTCTGACCTTCATCTACGCCGCATCGGGGACCGCGAGCGGGCTGTGCTCAAGATCGTCAAGGAGGATCCGCCCGACCTCATCGCGCTCACCGGTGACCTCGTGTCGGATCGGCGGCATAGGGAGGAATGCCTGACCTACCTATCGAATCTGACCGCCCGTCTGGGTGTCTGGGCCGTTCAGGGAAACTGGGAATACTATACGGGCTGGACGGGGAGCGCGCTGCGTGGTGACCTCGAAGCAGTCGGCATCCGGCTGTTGATCAACGATGCCGAGCCCATCGATCTGGACGGGTCCCGGATATGGATTGCAGGAACCGACGATCCCTCCCTCGGTGCTGATCGAGTCCCGGAAGCGCTGAAAGGGACGGAGGGCGGGTTCATAATTTTGCTCGCGCATTCGCCGGAGATAGTGAATAGGCTGCCGGAAGGCGTCCAACTGGTCCTCTCGGGACATACCCACGGTGGGCAGATACGGCTGCCCTTGGTCGGGGCGCCCTGGGCAAGGTGGGCGGGAGGTGGCTACGTCTCGGGCCTATACCGCCGCGCCGGGACCGCTGTGTACGTGACGAACGGAGTCGGAACGACGGCCGTGCCCGCCAGATTCCTGTGTCCTCCGGAGGTTGCATACATAACCCTTCGACGAGCCAACGCGCAAAGAGGCACATGACAGACCCGCTTCGATAGGGGTTGCTCTCTTGCGTAGACCCCGACGGTCGGCAAGCCGGGGCATGGGCTTGTCAGCTAGAGCTCCTGTCTGGAGAATATCGCCCAGGCCGCAATCAGGATCAGGACGATCAGCACAAGATCTGCAACCACCGGGGCCAGCAGGGTGGGCGACTCGCCTGCCAAGACCGCGTTTCCCAGCCCAACCAGCCCATTCGGCAGCATCGTCCTCAACGCCTTGCTGGCGATGGGCAGCGCGCCGAGCAGGAAGAAGACCACTATCGTGGCTCCGCCCGCCGCCATCTGGCTGCCGAGCACCGTGCTGAAGAACAAGGTGAGGGCAACGACGAAACACAGAAAGAGTCCAACCAACATGGTCGAGATCATGTATGGTCCGATAGGCAGATGGCCGATGAGCAGTCCGGTGTAGTACAGACACGCCACCGATCCCATGAACATCGAAACCAAGGATAGGCAGGCAAGGGCTATGTACTTCGCTGCTATGAAGCAGCTACGCCTAGCGGGCTTGGTGAGCACGATCTGTATCGTGCCCCTGGCCTTCTCCTCGACTACGGCGCCCATCGAGACCAGGATGATCGCGATGGCAGCGAAGCTGGATGCCGATTCGTAGTACTCGCCGGCCGACTGCACCGGCGTCGGCGCAGGCATGGTGAAATTGAGCCCTTGCGACTTGAGTAGCTCCGGAGTCATGTAGAGCAGCACAGGCCCAAGGATTCCGAAGAAGAGGAAGACAGCGGGCAGCACGATGATCCTCTTGGTCCGAACGATCTCCTTGAACTCCTTGCGCAGGAGCACTGCGAAGCTCACTAGCCCACCATCCTGACGAATATCTCCTCCAGAGTCGGGGATGACAGCTCGTACCTAACAAGCCTAGCATCATCCGCAGCGGCGATCTTTGGCAGCAAGTCCTTGGCCTTGTCCAAGTCGCTCACCCTCACCATGAACGACGACGGACCCTCTTCGTCCACCCGTTCCACCCACCCTTGCCCTTCGAGCGCCTCCCGGAAGCGGGTGGGCTTCGTCTCAAACGCGATCCTGAAAACCGGCAATGCATACCTGCGTCTCAGTTCCTCGATTCCCGACTGGGCCACGAGCCGCCCCCTGTTGATGATTGCCACACTGTCGCAGATCCTATCGACATCGGCGAGGATGTGCGTGGACATGAACACGGTGGTTTCCCGTCCCAACCTCCGGATCATGTTGAGAACCTCCATCCTCCCGATAGGATCCAAGGCCGAGCAGGGTTCATCGAGCAAGAGCACACTCGGGTTGTTGATCAGCGCCTGCGCCATACCGAGTCGCTGCTTCATGCCCCTAGAGTAGCCCGAGATCTTCCTCTTTCCGGCCTCATGGAGGCCCACCTCCTTAAGCAGCACATCCACCCGATCCCGAAGCTCGGCTCCTCTCACGCCAAACAGCCTGCCAACGAAGAGGAGCAACTCCTCCCCGCTCATCCAACCGTAGAAGTTGGGGTTCTCGGGAAGGTAGCCCAACCTGTGCCTGGACCGGATCGAGTGATCTCGCGCATCGACGCCCGCAACGATCGCCTTTCCAGCCGTGGGCTCGATGAGCCCGACCAGCATCTTTATCGTAGTCGACTTGCCGGCGCCATTGGGACCCAGAAATCCGAAGATGCTATTCTCCTCCACGCTCAGGTCCAGATGGTCAACCGCAACAATTGGGCCGAAGGTCCTCGTAAGGCCCTCGCACCTGATTGCCTCTGCCATCAGTCCGCACGACCCAGCATGAAGTAGACGAGCGGCCCGAAGATCCCCACGAGGACGATGAACACCGCCCAGAGCCGCTTGCCGAGATACTTCACCTTCTCCTGCTTCCTAAGATCGAGCAGAGCGAGGACGACGAGGACCACCTGGAGAAGGACCAAAGGTGCGACTATCAGCGGTATGTTGGCGTCGGGCACGGAACTATCGGTCTTCGCCTAGGTCGGCTTTCTTAAAACCCTTTCCCGCGCGCCCCGTGCCCGCTCAGTCCTTCACGGTCCTAGAACGCTGCAAGGGACCCCATCCCATGAACCGCCCCGCACCCTCTCATGGGGTTCAGTTGAAGTGGCATCTTGGGGAGCATCCCATCGATCTCGCCACCTCCACCTCCCAGGCGAAAGCTTTATTGATCCGTCAAGCATATGCAGTCGTGGGATTGAGGTTCATTCGCTGGGTCCCATTGTGTTTGGTCCTCACGATATCGGGCTGCCTGTTGCCGGTCAAACCCCCGGATGATGGGCTTGTCTTTGAGGTAGAGGTGAATCTCAACACCACCGCGCCCGCGCTTTCATTCACTGTTATCTGTACGAACAGTGGAAGGATTGCTAAGAACGTGAGTGAGTTCGACCTGATCCTTTCATCAAACCCTCTGTTCTGGGTCGTGACGCCGGACGGCGCCGTCTACGAGGGCATCCGTCTCAGCAACCTGAGCATGTTGGCCGGAGAGGTCCTTCTCCAGGCAGGTGGGTCCATCTCTCAGACCTATGACCTCTTCGGCGAATGGACGGCGTGGAGGAGAGGTGACGGGGTGCGGCTCTCGACGACGGACGTCTTCTCCACGCCCGGAGAGTACAACGTGACGGCATCCTACCGGCCCTTTCTCACCGACTCGGATCGCGGCCGACGCGAGACAACCCTAGTGTCTGGGGACATCTTCGTCATCCCCCCGGACTTCTGGGCGCCATATCGAATGAACGTCAGCTTCACGAGTCTCCGCATTTCCACACACGTCAAGTTCATAGACTACGTTGTTCCCACCAATCAAAGCAACAAAGTGCACGGCATCACGATCTTCGGAACGGCTGTCAACCACGGGGACCCCGGCTGGGCGACGATCATCGCGTATCTGGAATCGGACCGGGGCCACTTCGAGAAAGAGCAAAGGATATACTTCGGCGCTGGTGCATCCAGGACGGTGTTCGAGGAGTTCGAAATCCTTGGCGGGACGACACCCAACATTCTGCAGTACGGATTCACGGCAACGACGGATGGGGCTCCACCGAGCATCTGAGTACGGGGCCGATTCATGAGCCCAGCGCCGGGACTGCTTCAGGTACGGTCTTGCGCTCTCAAGGGCCGATTGTCGAGGGCACAGGGGCTATTGGCCGTGCCGGGGGTGAGTAGCAAACAGGGCAAAAGCTATAGGGGAGGTTCGTGCGCAAGCAAGCCACCGAACAGAGGAGTCAATCCCGATGAGCGGCGAAGATCGGCTTGCGATTGATGGAGGGAAACCGATGATCAGGGGGCCTTTGCCCCCCTGGCCGTGGTTTGACAAGGATACGATCAGGGCGGCGGTTGAGCCCCTGCGATCAGGCAAGGTGAACTACTGGACCGGTACCCTCGGCATGGAGTTTGAGCGCAGGTTTGCCCAGTGGAACGGGTCCAAGTATTGCATAACCACCACTAGCGGAACCAGCGCCCTTCACACCGCTGTCGCAAGCCTCGGGATCGGGCCGGGGGACGAGGTGATAGTTCCGTCGTACACGTTCATCGCGACCTCGTTCTGCGTCCTGCAGGCGGGCGCGATACCGGTCTTCGCAGACGTCAGCAGGAACGACCACTGCATCGATCCCGACGATGTGGAGAGGAAAGTGACCGGACGCACCAGAGCGATCATCCCCGTACACCTATACGGCAACGTCTGCGAGATGGACCGGATCCTTAGGATCGCCAAGGAGTACGATCTGTTCGTCATCGAGGACTGCGCAGAGGCCCACGGGGCCGTCTACAAGGGCAAGAAGGTCGGCACGTTCGGCGATGCCGGATGCTTCAGCTTCTGCCAGAACAAGACCTTCACAACTGGTGGCGAGGGCGGCGCGGTCGTCACCGATGATGAGGAGCTGGCATGGACGTGCCGATCCTTCCGCGACCACGGTTACGACGTGGAGAAGCGGTTGTCACTGCTGGAGGCCGAGGGTACGCTCCCCTACATACACACCAGGGTGGGATACAACTACAGAATGACTGAGATCCAGTCTGCAATCGGCATAAAGGAACTTTCAAAGATGGACACCTGGAATCTTCCCCGCAGGCGAAGGAACGGGGAGATCTTGATCCGAGAGCTGGCTGAGTGCAAGGAAATACTCACCCTTCCCGTCCACACCAGGGATAAGGTGAACGGGTTCTACGTATTCCCGATCGTCCTCAACCTCGAGGCACTGAACGCCGACAAGAAGACCGTTCTCCAAGCCATGGCCGCCGAGGGCCTCCCGGTGTGGAGGGAGTTCTGGCCCCAGTGTTACAAGGAGAGGGCCTTCACAGAGCATAACGGCTTCGGACGAGCCAGGTTCCCATTCAGATCGAAAGAGTACACGGATCCAAGATCCGTCCAGTACGAGAAGGCCCACTGCCCCAACGCTGCATGGCTTGAGGAAAGGACGTTCATAGTCCACTGCTACCCCACTCTTGAGGAGCACCATATGAAGCTGATAGCCAAAGGTATAAAGAAGGTGCTCAGCCATTACAGCAAGGGTTAAGCTAGGGAAGGTGAGCAGCCTGAAGCCAATCGGTTGGGGCATAATCGGAGCCGCGGGAATTGCCGACAGGAGAACGATTCCGGAGGGGATCATCCCCTCGCCCGGATCGAGGTTGGTCGCCCTCATGGGGCCTCACGAGGACAAATTGAGCCCGCTTGCCAAGAAGTACGGCGTCAGCAAATGGTATACCAGGGAGGAAGACCTGCTGCGAGATCCCGAGGTCGATGCGGTCTACATCGCCTCGCCTAACTACCTTCACCGCAGACAGGCGGTCGCAGCTGCTGAGCACGGGAAGCACATCCTGTGCGAGAAGCCCTTCGCCATGAACGTCCGCGAGTGCCGGGACATAATCGCAAGCTGCAGGAGGAACGGCGTGAAGCTGGCGGTCGGTTTCATGATGAGATTCCACTGCTGCCACCAAGAGGCACTCAGGATGGTCAGGGAAGGCGTCCTCGGCAACCTGGTCTCGGCGAGGGTCCAGTTCGGATGCTGGTATCCGGACATGCCAGGAGCTTGGCGGCAGATCCCGGAGCAGAGCGGCGGGGGATCGTTGATGGACCTCGGCATCCATGGGATAGACCTCATGAGGATGTATCTGGGCGATGCCGTCCAGGTCCTCGCCTTCAACGACACCTTTTCCATGCGCTACCCCGTGGAGGACTCATCGCTGGTGGCGATCAAGTTCAAGGCCGGGGCATACGGCATCGTCGATAGCTTCTTCAACATGCCTCGACCGGGGGCCCGGAACGGGCTGGAACTCAACGGTACGAAGGGCTCCATAGTGACCGAGAGGACGATAGGGCAGGAGTCCACCGGCAGGCTTAGGCTCGAGGTCGTGGGCCAGGCGGCAAAGGAGGTTTCACCGCAGCCGGTGAACATCTACAGGGCCGAGGTTGAGGATCTGGTTCGGGCGATCCGTGAGGACTCCGAGCCCCTGAACTCGGGCCAAGAAGCCCTCAAGGATCAGGAGATCGCCATGGCAGCCTACGAATCCTCTAGGACGGGCAGGTCGATCAGGCTCAAGGCTTGACGCGGGTCCGCAACCGGCCAGGCACCGGTGAACGTAGCGGTGAATAATGCCCAGGCTTGCTTCAGCCACCCTACCACCGTGAGTCCGTAGGCGCTGGTTCAAGTAAGCTTTTTCACGAATGCCTCGAAGCCCCCCTGCGGGACGAAAGTTGGCAGAGGAAAAACCACAAGGCCAAACCGCGAAGAAGGAGCTCAGATCCGCTCTAGCCCGTAGGCCGAAGTCGAGGTTGGCCTTCAGGAAGCTTTGCTCGGACCCTGAGGTCACTGCATACTTGTACATGTCCAACTCGATGGCGGTCAAGAGGCTCGGATACAACGACCACGGTCCGGTCCACGCAGCGATCTCGGCAAGGAACTCGGTCCGGATACTGGACCTGATTGCAGCCAAGGTGCCTCCCACGATCGTGAGGGAGGGAGAAGGGGACATCGACGACTCCACGCTGATCACGATCGCCGGTGCCTACCTGCATGATATCGGCAATGCGATCCACCGCACCGACCATCACATACACTCCGTCGCCCTCGCATGCCCCATCGTGAAGCGCCTGACGGAGGCGATCTACGGCAGGACGAAGAAGGCGATCCAGATCGAGTGCGAGATACTCAACTCCATCTACAGCCACGAGGAGAGCATTCGCTGCGTTACGGTCGAGGCCGGGTGCGTCCGCGTTGGAGACGGGACGGACATGGAGAAGGGACGGGCGCGCTACCCTTATGACAGGGGAAATGTGGACATACACTCCCTCTCCGCCCTCTCGATCCAGAAGGTCGAAATCCTCCCCGGGGAGGAGACCCCCGTTCTGATACGGGTACACTCAAGCGGCACCGCCGGCGTTTTCCAGGTCGAGAAGGTCCTGGGGGACAAGATCCGGACATCCAACATCGAACAGTACCTGACGGTCCAGACCCTCGTCGATGGCAAGGATGTAGGGTTCCGGCTCTAGGCCCCCGCTCGCCTGCGTGCACCTCTCTGGACGAGCCTGGCACCCACGGCGCACCAAGCTGAACGAAACATGATCCTAGTCAATTAGGTAGGGCTCGATCTCGACGAAGTTATACATGAGCTCCTGTCCGACCGCCCCTCCAGGTTGATCGTCCGAGGTCCAGTCGGATATGGAGAGCTCTGCCCTCGGCGCACGGGGATAGAAGACAAGACGGATGAAGTTGAAGTAGGTGTTCCGATCGCCGAACCTGGGGATGTGGTGGGAGTAGCAGTTGGGATAGACCGCGTGGAAGCACTTATCGGTTACTAGGTCAACGCCCTCCATTCTTACCCGGACTGAATGCTTCTGGTTCTTGGTCAGTTCCAGGTAGTCGGCGACGTAGAGCTTGAGCGAGTACGGTCGGCCTGGCTGTAGGTTCTTGACGGTTTGCGAGACTACGTTCGGCCTATTGGCGCAACGCCTCATCCAAAGGAACCTATCTCCCTCTCCCTCCCTGGTGAATCTCCCCTGAAGCCATCCCAGCCCCTCCATCGACCTCGTATCGATGCTTCCAGGCTCGGCCGGCATGACCCTCCAGCCCTTTAGGCCGTCCTCGAAGTCAGGGTTCTCGAGGTGGTTGAGGACATAGGGGTCACTGGAGAGGCGAGTCCTCTTGCCCTCTATGCAATAGTGCCTGTAGAGCTTGGCAGCCCACCGCAGATACTCCTCATCCGCATAGGAGCTGAGGTACTCCTCTATCCCATAGATCCCGTCGAAGGCAGGATCACTTGCGATCAGATGGAACTGCATGTCCATGTAAACCTTGTAGCTCGCACCAGGACGGGTGTTCAGGGACTCCGGCGGCCCGCATAGCAGCCCCAGGACCAGTATCAGCCTTTTCTGGAAATCGGGCGCATACGCCTTGTAGCCCTCAAGGTCACGCTTGAGCTCCCGTTCTAGGAACTGCTTTGCCATCTCCTCGGTGGGCTGCTCCTTGAGATACCGCTCGTTCGCAAAGCAGCAGTTCGCCTGCCCCAGCAGCGGTTCGATGAAGGGCCTGAGCCGCGCGGGCTCGCCGCCGATGTAGGCGTAGAACGAACGCCCCCTTCCTTTCCTCGCAAGCCGTTTGACCGCCGTTGCCCAGATGTCCATCTTGCCTTCGGCCGCAGGGAATTCATCCGCGATCACCCCCGACATGCACGGGTGCGTCATGCCCTCGGTGCGCGCCCAATAATCGTACGCCGACTCGACCGTGACTGTTTCTTCCCGGCGAAGTCCAGGAACGCCGACCTGCTGGACGACCTTACCTCCCCGCTTCGCCCACTCCCTTGCCCAATCCCCGAAAGATCCGGTGATGATCGTGTTGACGTTGCCCAGCATCCCAATCCTGCCCAGGTAATCCCAGTCGTAGGAGCCGTACTCCTTGAGGTGCGGGTTCGAGGGGTAGTTTGCATAGAGGATCTCTGGGATCGCCCTGACGACCAACGATGATACCGAGCATTCCCCCTTCTGAGCAAGGCGCAGCCTGTGTCTGCCCTTCCGTAGGTGCCGCATTGCCTCGGAGGTTGATGTGCCTGGCGAACCGTGGCTGGTTAGAGCGATCCTTTTGGATCCTGACTCCAAGTATAGCTTCGCGGTCCCTGTCTTACCAAGTCTGGCAGTGGTTCTGAAGAAGACCCATCCCCGCCTGGGATTTTCGAAGTCGTACACGAGGCGTCGCCGATGCTGGTCCGGCTTGGCGGCGAGCAGTTCCGTGACGAAGCTGTTTAGCCTTCTGTGGGAGTTGCGGATCATCATGCGAGCGAAGGCCGTGACAAGGTTTAATGGTTTCCCTGCGTTCGTGACCCCCCTGCGTCGGCGTCCATGCATCGAGGCAGACCGACCTAGCCGCACGAGGCAGTCTCGATCTATCTCCCGAACCTCATATCGAATTCGTAAGGTTGTCTGGTCTTCGGGTTCGACCAGCCCCCACCATTTAATAGACCAAGCCCGCTTCATGCCCAAGCAACCGAGGAGGGAGAAGATTTTGGCTGGATACCAGCTGCCGAAGATTCCCAAACCCAAGAAGGTGAAGCACAATCAGGTTCTGATGGTCGCAAGCGGCGATCTGCGTCTGAGCGCAAACCAGGTATGCTGGCCCACTCAGGCCGCGATGGAGGAGGAACTGGCCAAGGCAGTCGCCAAGTGTGGCTTCGAACTTGTCAGGGCACACCCCTACAAGCCCGAGCAAGGGCACGGCTTCATCTCATCCCAGAAGGAGGGCATGGCCGTCTTCGCCAACATCGATCCCGAGGCCAAGCTGATCGTGGCCGAGTCCGTCTGGCAGTACTCCCATCACGTGCTTCACGGGCTGATATCCCACAAAGGGCCGATCCTCCTCGTTGCGAACTGGTCCGGGCGATGGCCCGGACTGGTTGGGATGCTCAACCTAGCCGGGTCCCTCACAAAGGCAGGCGTCAAGTACTCGATGCTCTGGAGCGAGGACTTCTCCGACGAGAAGTTTATCGCGAAGCTCTCGACGTGGCTCAAGACGGGCCGCGTGAGACACAAGACCGACCACGTCAAGCCCCTCGACAAGATCAGGGTGCCTGCAAAGGTGAAGGCCCTTGCAGAGGCCCTGGCCGAACAGCTGAGGCGCGAGAAGGCCATCATGGGGGTTTTCGACGAGGGATGCATGGGCATGTTCAACGCCATCATACCCGATCATCTTCTCAACCCAACGGGGGTGTACAAGGAGAGGCTCAGCCAGTCCGCGCTCTACTACGCCACGACCCAGGTGAGCGACCAAGAGGCAAGGGAGGTGTACGCCTGGCTGTTGGACCGCGGCATGAGGTTCAATCTGGGTACCGACGAGGCGACGCAGCTAACCGAAGCCCAGGTGCTGACCCAGTGCAAGATGTACATCGCGGCGCTGCGCATCGCGGACGAGTTCGGTTGCCACACCATAGGCATACAATACCAGCAGGGCCTCAAGGATCTATTGCCGGCGAGCGACCTCGTCGAGGGCTTGCTGAATAACCGCGACAGGCCCCCGGTCAGATCCGCGGACGGAAGCAGGGTGCTGTACGAGGGCGAGCCGCTACCCCACTTCAACGAGGTCGACGAATGCTCGGGCTTGGATGCCCTGATGACATACCGCATACACAAGGCGATGGGGCTCCCGGTGGAGACCACGCTCCACGACATACGCTGGGGCGACTGGGATAGATCCGGCACAACGAAGGAGTACGTCTGGGTCTTCGAGATCAGCGGCGCCGTTCCCCCAGAGCATCTCAAGGGAGGGTTCAGGGGTGCGGTAAGCGAACGCCAGCCCGCCATGTACTTCCGCCTGGGGGGCGGGTCGATAAAGGGCGTCTCGAAGGCGGGGGAGATCGTCTGGAGCCGAATCTACGTTGAGAAGAACTCGCTTTGCATGGACCTCGGGCGCGCAGCCGCAATAGACCTCCCCGAGCAGGAGACGCGAAGGCGATCCGAGTCCACGACGCCGGAATGGCCCATAATGCACGCGGTGCTTTACGGGGTCTCGCGCGATCAGATGATGGCGAAGCACAAGAGCAACCATATCCAGGTCGTCTATGCGAACGACGCAAGGTCCGCGGACGAGGCCATGCTTGCCAAGGCGTGGATGGCCAAAGCCTTGGGGATGAAGGTCAACATCTGCGGAACGCGTAAGAACGGACGCCCATGGTGACGCGCGGTCACGCAAAGGTGCCGATCTTGAGGAAGGTCGTGAAGGTCGCGGCCCACAGGGGCGCGATGCGCCTTGCACCCCAGAACACCATCCCGGCCTTCCAGAAGGCGGTCGAACTGGGGGCGGATATGATTGAGATCGATGTGCACACGACCGCTGATGGCGAGCTGGTCGTCATACACAACTCGACGGTGGATGGCCTAACGAACGGCACGGGCAAGGTAGCCGAGATGACCTTGTCTGAGATCAAGGCCCTCGACGCTGGGGTTCCTCCCTTCGCCAGCTTCAAGGGAACCAGGATTCCCACCTTGGCCGAGGCATTGGAGTTCGTCAAACGAGCCGGCGTCGAGGTGAACGTCGAGATCAAGAACGCCAGCGTTAGCGAGGTTGTCGAGTCCGTCACCGAGCTGGGGCTGCAGCGCGCCACCATGATCTCAAGTCCAAGCCACGACATCCTGAGGCAGGCGAAGGATCTTTGTCCACAGATCAGCACGCTGCTCATGGGGATAACGCCAACCACCATCGGGCGCGCCCTAGACGACCTCCACCCGGATGCCCTCAACTTCAACAGGCACACGCTTAACGAGGAAAGCTATCGCATCGCGCTGGAGGCGGGCGTCACCGTCTACCAATCCATTCTTGGCGAAAACGACAACGAGGGGGGAGCTGCCCTTGCCGTGAGGCTTGGGGCCGACATCCTCGAGACGGACTACCCCGGCGAGATTAGGAAGCTTCTGGAGAGGTGGGGCGTGGCAACTCGGACGAGCCGCTACACCTGACCCCTGGTCACCTTGACCTCCCGGTACAGCGCCCTCCGCACCATCAACAACCAGAGAACCGTCCCGGCGAGAAGGCTCACGCCCGTCACGCTCAGCCACTCGACGACGTAGACCCAGAAGAGGGCATCATTCTTAACCTTGACGGCCAGCTGCTCGATCTCCCCGAGCTTGTCCATAGCCGCCTCGGCGGTCGTCAGGGCCTCGGCCCAGTCGTGGTTCAAGTAGGATTCCTTGGCGCCCGCCACGATCTCATCCAGGGTGAGGATCTCCTCGTCGATTGCCCGGCCGCTCCCGCCGAAGCTCTCAACGAACTCTATAAGGGAGAACAGAGTGCTCCTTCCTATTGCCAGGTCGTGTATGATCCTCCTGTACTCGTGGACCTGGACGGGGTCGTTTGGCAGGGTTCTCCCAGCCAGATAGAGCATGAGGTTGATCGAGTAGTCCCTGTAGTAGTCCCATCTGGACATGATCCATCCGCCGGCCGGCGTCCAGTCATGGCACATTGCGAAGGTCCTCCCCTTCCCTATCGCCCACGTCACGTAGCACGGCGGGTTCTCGTACTGGTTCGTCTTCACGATCCAGCGGGCCAGAAGCTCCGATCCCTCCTTCTGGATGACGTAGTTGCCGTCGGTTCCTATCCTCATGTACTCGGGGAGCGGTTTGTAGGGGAGGCTCTGTATGAACTCGTTCCTGTATCCCTGCTCGGTGACCTCGATCCTTATGCTGCCGCTGACCCAGATGTTGCTTGGGAAACTGACGGGAAGGACCTCCTCAACCGGGGACCCGGTCCAGCTGCCCCCGAAGCTCTCCCATCCTCCAACCATCAAGAGGCCCATCCCCTCCTCTAGGACGCCATCCCTAAACCAGTACGTCTGCTCATTGCTGAAGACGCCCCTGAATGAATCGCTCAGGATCAGGACATCGTACTTGTCGATGTAGTCCTGGTATGTGCGCGCCATGTACGTCCTCATCGACTTCCTTATGTCCTCCGAGCTTATTCCCGCGTAGTGGATGTATGACGCCTGGACGGGGGTCACAACGGTGAAGGCGTCCTCCTTCATGGACAGGTAGGGTGTGACGCCCGGGTAGGGATCGCCCGTGTATAGGACTCCAACCCTTCTCGGGTCCAAACCCTTTGCGCCGACGACGCATGGAACTCCAAGCAGCAAGAAAAGAACAGCCCAGACCACCCTCACAGCCAAGCCTCCCTCTCTACGCACGGACGCTCTCCTTCTCCGGCCACCCCTCGCGCGCAATGCCATCGGTCCGAAAGTCGGCCCGGTAGAGCCTAGCGCCTCTCCTCAGACGCTGCCCATCGGGCATCCTGGTGCTCTCCCGACCACGAGGAGGCAAGGAGCCTCCCTCATAATAAGTTATCCTATCCTCGTACGTCCTGCCAAGGCCGCGGGGCCAAAGATCCTCGAGTGGACTTTGCCCTCCAGCATCTTTGCCGGCGAAGCGTCTCTATGCCGGGAGATGGGCGGTCGAGCGCTCTTGCATTCCGAAACGCGCGCCCGCCTCCCGATCCTTCGAGGGAGCCGATTCGCCGTAGCCCGCACGCCACGGTGCATATCTTCTGATTTGCCAACGCGGCGCAACTTCCGCCGTTATGCTTTTAAGCTGACGGGCAGAGCCTCCCGGGATGAGGAAGGAATTTCTTGCCGTCGCCCTCCTGGTGCTGTTGCCTGCAGGCCGGCTCTGCCACGCGGCCGACACGCCGCGCGTCGATCCCCAGACGGGCCAAGTGAGGGTGCTCTTCATGGGGGACGCCCTGTTCGGCGCCGGGTTCGTCACTCCGATGATAGCGCTCGACCCCATGGTTAAACTGACGCCCGTTCCGGTCGAATTCATCACCTTCCAGTATGCCTCCATCGTCGAGGCTGCGGCCAGCCTCCGCATGTATGTGCCTCGCACCGAACAGCGGATGAGGGAGGAGTATGACGTGGTGATAATCGCGGATGCCCGGGAGCCATTCTTTCCGCCCAACATCCAGACTTGGATCAAGAAGGGCGTGATCGATGGCGGCATGGGCTTCCTGATGGGCGGAGGGCCGCAGTCCTTCAGCGGCCAGGGCGATGCCCATCCCAGCTGGGACCCCTCGCCGGTTGCAGACATCCTTCCCTGCAAGCTCACTGGAGAGGCTTGGGGTTTGGGTTCGCAGTACCGCCTAGTTCCCGAGAGAGGTTATGAGGACCACCCGCTGGTGAGGAACATCCCGTGGCAGCAGTGCCCGCTTTTCGCCCACCAGAGGGTGGGAGAGCGCCCCGGATGCGTGGTCGTGGGAAGAAGCGATCGAAATCCTCCGAACTCGCCGATCCTGCTGTATATGGAGATGGGCGAGGGTAGGACCGAAGCATTCGTCTTCGACTGGGGCGGGAACGGGCCCCAGTTCTTCCACAGGTGGGAGTACGGGCCGTTGTTCATGAGCAACCTCATCTACTACGCTGCCAAGGTGAGCATACCGGAGGATGTGTCGCTGTTCCTCAAGCTCCGGACCAGGTTGACGAGTTTCTACGTGACGAGGTCATTTGCCATATCCGTCATCGACTTCGCCGAGAAGTTCGGCGGCAACCTCAGGAGGGCCGAGGCTGAGCTAGGCAACGCCGATCTATTGAGGAAGGAGGTCGTCAGGCTCTACATCAAGGGCGAGTATGAGGATAGCATGGTTGCCTTGGACAAAGCCTTCGCGAAGATCGGCGAGGTCACGAACATTGCCCTTAAGGCCAAAGATGAGGCCTTGATGTGGGTCTATCTCATAGAGTGGTTCACCGTCAGCGGCACGGCCATGGTGACCGGCTTCATCCTCTGGACTCTCATGGTCAGGAGGGCCGCCTACCGGACAGTCGGCGTCACTAGGTTCCAGCTCTAGTGCCGAGGGTCCGTTCGGGTGCTATCCGATATCTGCCTCGATCCCCGGACAAAGATACTTATTGTCCAAGCGATGGGCCATGACGACGCAAGAAGGAATGTGAGATGGGATCCGACCACCCGAACGTTATCGTCATCCTCAGCGATGACCAAGGATGCTGGGCAATGGGCTGCGCCGGAAACCCGGAGATCCGCACCCCGACCCTGGACCGCCTGGCCAGGGAAGGAATCAGGTTCGAGAACTTTTTCTGCTCGTCGCCCGTTTGCTCGCCCGCGAGGGCAACGCTCCTCACCGGCAGAATCCCTTCGCAGCACGGCGTCCACGACTGGATCAGAAAGGGAAACATGACGGAGAAGGACGAGACGGCCATCGAGTACCTTCGAGGCATCACCGGCTTCACCGAGATCCTCGCCGAACAAGGGTACGTGTGCGGCATCAGCGGCAAGTGGCATCTCGGCAACAGCCTCCGGCCCCAGAAACGCTTCAGCCATTGGTTCGTCCACCAAAGGGGAGGCAGCAACTACCACAACGCCCCCATGGTACGCAAAGGCAGAGCCTACAACGATCCGGGCTATGTGACGGACGTGATAACCGACGACGCCCTGCAGTTCATCGACCGCCGCGCCAAGGATGAGCGCCCATTCTACCTTAGCGTCCACTACACTGCCCCGCACAGCCCGTGGGTGGGCCAACACCCCGAGGACCTGGTTGCGTCCTATGACAGCTGCCCTTTTGAATCCTGCCCGGAGGAGCCGCCACACCCTTGGCAGATTGCCACCGCACCGAGGGGCACTGGGCAACAGAGGAGGGAGATCCTGAAAGGCTACTTCGCCGCCGTCACCGCGATGGATGGCAACATCGGCAGGCTCTTGGACAAGCTGCATGAACGGGGCCTCAGGCAGGACACCTTGGTCTTCTTCCTCAGCGACAACGGGATGAATATGGGCCACCACGGCTTCTTCGGCAAGGGGAATGGAACGTTCCCCCTGAACATGTATGATACGTCCGTGAAGGTGCCCGCGATAGCCTCGATGCCAGGAACATGCCCGCGCGGGGTCGTGGACGACGGGCTGCACAGCCAGTACGACTTCCTGCCCACGCTCCTTGACTTCTTGGGATTCCGGAGCCTCATCCCGGCCAATCTGCCGGGGAAGAGCTTCGCCCCGCTGCTGCGCGGCAGGAAGGCAAAAGGGCACAGCCACATCGTCGTCTTCGATGAATACGGGCCCGTCCGGATGATCCGCGACAGGGAGTGGAAGTACGTTCATCGTTATCCGTATGGCCCCAACGAGCTTTACAACATCATACAGGACCCGGGTGAAAGAAACAACCTGATCCAAGAGCCGGGAAGCCGTGACGTCATCGCCTCGATGAAGTCCCAGCTTGAGGAGTTCTTCCTTAGATACGCGGAGCCCGCCCTCGACGGAGTCAAGGAGGCCGTATACGGCACCGGTCAGATAGACCTCGTCGGTCCGGCGGGCAAGGGGAGGAAGGCATTCGTGGAGGAGTTCCAATACATCGACCAGAACGGTCGTCCCAGGGGCGAGGGATTCAAACCGCCTTTCTACCCCAGAACCTAGGCCCTCGGAGAACTGTCTCCGGCTCCATGCGGATTTCTGAAAGGTCTCAGCGCTGATCCGATCAGGACGGCACAAGCCTCCATATGCAACTTGCTTGGTCGGAGGATACCTTTAAGTTTGGCCGAGGAGGCGGCTGGGCGCGTGAAGACGATCCTGTCGTTCTATACCTGGTGGGAGCCCGAGAAAGACCTCGGGCCCGGCATGTTTGCTAGCCTTGACCGCATAAGGTCGCTGGGATTTGACTGCATCTCCTACGACATCCAATACACATGGCTCCGCGCTGCTAGAGAAACCTGGGAGAAGGTCCTCAAAGCGTGCAGGGAAAGGGGCATATCGGTCGTCCCGGTCGTGAGCTACGGCTACCTTCCAGGCGCTCGGGCCCTCTCAGAGCTGACCCAGATGCCCGTCACCACGGCCATCGACTCAGCAGGGTCGCCCACCGACAACATCGACGTCCACGACCTCGCAAACACAGAGCCGATGATTGAGTATCTCAAACTGCTCATCGATGCCTACGAAGACGACATGTTCAAGGTTCGGGGGAGGACTCTTCTGAACTTCTGGGAGCCGTCAATGGTGGACTGGGGTTCGTCGCAGAGGCGCCACCTCGGCTACGGCCCTGAGATGGTTGCAGATTTCCAGAGATGGGCCTCGCGAAGGTCAAGCCTCGCGGAACTGAACCAGCGATGGGGGACCGACTTCCCCTCGGTCGACGAGATAAAGCCCCCGACCGAGGGCCTTTGGGACACGAAAAGGGATATCATCTTCATCCAGCCCAACCTGTTCTGGGACGACTGGTGCGTCTTCCGGGCTGAGGTCTTGGCTCGCTTCTACCGGAAGCTCTTCGCGGAACTCAAGAAAGCAAGGAAGGTCTACATCGCGATAGGTCTCAGCCAGCACGGGGTCGTCACCCAGCACGACTGCTTCCACCAACGCTGCGTCCACCTGCCGCTGTGGCGTGATGTTCCGGCCGACAAGTTCATCGTAAGCGATGACCTTTACTGCAAGTCCGCATCCGAGGTGAAGACCTGCATGGAGGCGGAGCTAGCGCTTTTCAGGCGGTACTTCGGACGAAGGATCTCGGCCTTCGTCACCCCTGTCGAGGGGCGGATCTTGGTTGAGCGGCCGGGGGTCCTTTACTCGTTGTGTGAGGAGTTCGGCGTTGAGCACGCTTACCTGTACGCATGGAACGAGATGGGGGACGGGGCCAACATCCGCGACCATCCGAAGCTATGGCCTGAGATCAAGGACCTGCTCGCGAAAGAGGCGGGCTGACACGGAGCAGGTCTTGGGAGACCGTGCCGGAAAAAGTTCGGGAGCAAGGGAAAGGGAAGCCCCAAGCCCTCCCCAAGCGTACATACATCTATAAGGTTGTGGACGGCTGCGAGATAGGGGCTGACGTCTATCCCGCTGGCGGGCACGAGCCGGCGCCGACCCTGGTCTGGATCCACGGCGGGGCCCTGATCGGTGGCCACCGAGAGAACATAAGGCCGGAGCAGGCCGAGCTCTACCATGGATCGGGCTTCGCACTCATCTCCATCGACTACCGCCTCGCCCCGGAGACCAAGCTACCCGCGATCGTCGAGGACATAATGGACGCCTTTTGCTGGGTGCGCAAACGAGGCGCACGGCTTGCCCGCGGAGACCCGAGCCGGATCGGGGTAATCGGACATTCTGCGGGGGGATACCTCGCCCTGATGGCCGGCTTCCGCGTTGTCCCTCGGCCCAAGGCGCTCGTATCGTTCTATGGCTACGGAGACATAGCTTCCCCATGGTACAGCCGGCCGGATCCATTCTACAGCCAGCGCCCGGTGGTGTCCAGGGAGGAAGCACTCCGATCCGTCGGAACGAAGCCCGTATCCAATGACCAAGGTTCGGCAAACAGATTCCTGTTCTACCGTTACTGCCGGCAGCGAGGACTTTGGCCAAGGGAGGTTGCCGGCCTTGACCCCGATGCGGAGTTCGACGCCTTCGACCTCCTCTGTCCTCTTCGCAACGTCACTCGTCGATACCCTCCTACCATGCTGCTGCATGGCGACGCCGATACCGACGTTCCCTACCAGCGGTCCCTTGAGATGGCGGATGCGCTCCGCCGCGCCGGAGTGGAACATGAGCTCATCGTCATGCCGGGCCGTGGGCACGGATTCGATGGTGTCGGGCTCCGGGACCCGGACGTCGCCGGAGCCTTCGACAGGGTGGTGGGCTTCCTGAGGCGACACCTAACATAGAGATGTTCGACCCCCTGCGACGACGCCGTTCCACCACATTTGCCCTCAAGAAGCCGGCCTTGTCTAGCACCTCTCAAGAACTAGCCAAGCAGACGCTCGCGACTCGGATGAGGGAGCGAACCTGAGCCTCGCCCTCTCGAAACCGGCACGCGACTTAAAGGACCAGAGCTTGTTCCTCGTCACCCGCCCCCGGTGAAGCTCGTTCCATTGGCCCAGTCCGGATGGGTCGACATCGATCTGCACCACGCCCGGCGCTGAGCTCGTCAGATGGAAGGTCTTCGCAGGAAAGCCGACGCATGATACCGCCGGGGTCGATGCACCCATCCCTCCTACGCTTGCCTCGAACATAAGGGGGTAGCTTAGAGCTTTCTGGTCCAAAGGATTGACGAGCTCCGGCCCTACCCTAGCAGCATAGATCCTGTGTTCCGCGTCCGTGCTGGCGCCCAGAACCTCGACGTAGTAGAGGATCATGTCATCCAACAGGAGCCAGGGATGCACGGTGCTCATGTCCTGTTTAACGCTGGGGGACGTCAGGGGGAAGATCGGATTCTCGCGGCTCCGGGCCCACACTGAACAGTCGGGCGAGTACGCCACCCCGAGGTTGTAACGATGTGGGTAGTTGCCGAGGCCCTCGTAGAGCATGACGAAGTGGTCCCCCACGGAGATCAGCTGGTGAACCTCGATTCCAGCGTCCCAGCTTTCGCATGCCGGATCCTTGAACCACCCCCGCTGTCTGAAAACGGGGTTGTTTGGGTGGCGGGTCCAAGTGAACCCATCGCCTGATGTCGCGAGCCCGACCTCCATGGATTGCGGTCCGTAGCCCCCATAGACCATCCTGTATCCCTCGGCGCCGCGGACGACGGCCGGGAAGGCCGCGCCTCTGGACTCCCAAGGATTTCGCGGCTCGTCTCTAGGACCGGGTTTTCCTTGTACTTCTGCTGAGTCCTGAGATCCTCGGATATGGCGAGTCCTATCCTTGCCTTGCCGTCGCCTCCGATCCCGGTGTAGTACAGTCGGTACTGGCCGTCGACCAAGAGGAGGCACCCCCACTCGAACCCCGCTTAATCACATGTGCCCTCCGACGGCCTCATGACGGGGTTTCGTTCGTATTTCTGCCAGCAATTGCCATCCGGGCTTTCGGCGAGCCCGAGGATCCTGGGGCCGTCCCGTTTCGACCATCCCTGATACAGCATGTGGTACCTCGAGTCGTCTTTCCACACGACAGGGGCGGCCGTGCTCTTGCCATCCCAAGGGCCACGAGTCGGCGCAAGGACGACTCCGATCCCTTGGCTCCAGTCGCCGTCAATCCAACCCGCTCCTCGCTGGCGAGCGGAATTGAAATAGGATCCAGCCCACACAGGCGCGACCAAAAAAAGGCAATGGGCGAGATAGCGGCCTCACACCGCTCAGAGGCTAGCCATGCGGCTGACGGCCCGGGCGAGGTGAAGGCGAAGTCCCTCCGTCGGGTAATCTCCGCCGACGCAGAGCGAGATCAGGTTCTCGCCAAGCCTTGCCATCACCACCTTCTTGTTTCGCCGCTCCAGCTCCTCCACGCGAACGCCGTCACCCTCAACCGGCTTCTCCTCGTCCAGCAGCACGGCCTCATCCAGCACCTCGGCCTCCGAGTCCGTCGGAATGTGAGAGAAAAGCACGCGGCCTCCCCGCAACACAACCAGGCCATCCAGTTTGAACGGCTCAAGCTCCCTAAGGCATTCAAGGACCCACCCAGGATGCAGCCCGATCCTGCATGCATTGCCCTCTTCGCGTATATCGATCCACACGGGAGTCTCCGCCGCGGTCTGAAGCATCGCCGCGACAGCCATGGCAGGCGCGCACCTCAGAAAGTGTGCTCTGCTCGTCCTCGTCTCGCACCCATCGAATCCCGGACAGCCCTCGACCTCGATGACCAAGCCTGTGGAATCCGCCCTCGCGCGAACGCATCTGGCCCCCGACATCTTCCTGTGCATCATTGCCAGCTTCCTCGCGACGCAGTGTATCTCCTCTGCTTCGCCCACGAAACCCTCGAGCTGTTCCGCTGCCCACGTCCGGATCTTGTCCGAGAGGTCCCGGCTGGCATCCCAGCAAGCCAAGGACCGTACCCACCGACCACCGAAGGAGTCCTCTAGGTCAGACAACATGCTGGCGATCAGCTTCTCAAGCCTGCCCTCGTTCAGGAGGCCATCCAAATTATGCAACTCGTCCCGCAGCCGCATTACGTTGTCCACGGCTCCCTGCGGCTGGCTCGGCCCAACCGCCGTCCATTCCTCCGACGTCCTGACGAGCTCGAACTGGTGGGCCGCCACTAGATCGGTCGCCCGGCGCTCGTCGCACCGCTCCAAGGGATAACTGCACACGGCGATCATCGGGTGACCGTTGAACAAGCGGTTTGCCTGGTACTCATAATCGGCAAGGCTCTGCCAGTCGACCCTATCGAGCCATGCCATGTTGCCCATCACCCTGATTCCATCGTAGCCGCTTGCCCTGGCTTCATGACAATTCTCAACCCAAGAATCGAGCACCCTTCGCGCGTCGAAGAAACCGCCCCTCAGATACCACTCCTCGGCAGGAATGATCCGCATCTGGCCTCGCTCAAGATACCGGTCCAAGCCGTGGCCGTGCATCTCCTCTTCCACATCGTCTCGGTCTTGGCGATCCCAGGCCACGTAGATGCAGAACTCATGCTTCCTCAGCCCCGCCCCGAAGTACGGGAGCAAGAGATCGAGCAGGTCGTCCTCCGAGTCGTAGAACGCACAAAGGTGGGTGCCCCAGGGCATCTCGCCTAGCTCCTCGATGCCCATCTGTCTGAGATCCTGAACCGTCATTCGCCTCAACCGCCGACCAGATTGCGAGTCGGATCTGCCCGAGCCCGCGGAAACCGGCGGGTCCGGCATCGAATCCAACCGTCAGGCAGGGGCCTTTAATAGCCTTCGGATTCACATCGTTATGCCAAGCGATGCGCAAACCGCAGGGCGGGGCTCCCGAAACGTGCGGGGAAGCAGCAACGCGAGAGGGCCTTCAGGGCATCCTCTCCAACTCTGCCCGGACGATCCACTTCCGCGTTCCGTCCCTGATCAGGCGAATCTCGATCCCGGTTCCGACCTCTAGATCTTGGATCGTCTCCTGAAGGTCCTCCAAGCTCAGGATCCTCTTGCCCCCGAGCATCTGGATCACGTCTCCCACGACGATCCCTGCCTTCTCAGCCGGGCTTCCTGCCAAGACCCTAAGCACGAGCACGCCCCAATCGACGGGGATGCCGTAGTATGCTGCGACGTCCCTGCTCATCGTTATTCCGCTGACTCCGAGCCAGGGCCTGACGGCCGTTCCATGCGCCATGAGCTCCTCGGCACACTTCTTGGCGACATTGATTGGAACTGCAAATCCGATCCCTTGTGCATATGGGATTATCGCCGTGTTGATCCCGATCACCCGCCCATGGAGGTCCACCAGGGGCCCCCCGCTGTTTCCCGGGTTGATGGCGGCGTCCGTCTGCACGAGATTCTCGTAAGTGCCCATCGAGGAGTGTATGGATCTGTTCAGGGCGCTAATAACCCCCGCCGTGACCGTGGGGCCACCCTCCAGTCCGAAGGGGTTCCCTATGGCGTAGACCCTCTGCCCCATCCTGAGCGCATCAGAATCCCCGATCTGCGCCACGGCAAGACCATCGCCCTCCACCTTGACGACGGCCACGTCATGGCTGTGACACGAACCGACCAGCCGCCCTTCCAAGACCCGCCCGTCCGCCATGACGGCGCCGATCCTTTCGCTGCCGTCCACAACATGTGCGTTAGTCAGGATGTAGCCGCCGCCGTCGTAGATGAAGCCGGAACCCATGCCCTTCACCGGCACAACCCTGTAGTAGACATCCTGGAATACGCGGACGGTGTTGATGTTCACCACGCTCCGCGTCGCCTTCTCGACCATGTCGAGAACCTCATCATCCTGCGGCACTCTTCCCCTCTCCTATCGAGCCTACGTCGCCTAGCATGCCGCGCGGCCAAGCCACAACCCTCACGCCCGTCCGAACGCTGACCCGACGCGCGAGGGCGGGCCCACTGGAACCCCCGTTTCCGCCCATCTTTGAAGCGATCGTGTTCGCGGCCTCCACCCGGGCGACGAGATCTCCGGTTAAGCCCCGCTACAGACATCTTATAAAAGATCCCCAGACAGGCTTCCAGAATCGCCGACTGTCACGCTCTCCCACCCCAGCTGGCCAATGATGTTCGGCGCGGGACGGAACCCCCTGAAAAATCCACCGGTAAGCCCTCACGGAGAGCGGAGATCCGACTGTCTTGCGGCATAGCGGCTTCTTGGGACCGGATGAAAGCTTGCAATGGTCGCCTCGAGCCGGACTTGCCGCGCCCCGAGCGTCTGAGCCTATTCATGTCTTTTCGGCTGCCCATACAGCGCACGGATCGCCGTTCGGGAAGTGAGGGCTGGCAGGACGACCCATTCCTTGTCCGGATCCACATCGCTCCATTGCTGTCCGTTGACTGTTACGCTCGATATCCTTGACCTGTGGGGGTGCCGCAGGCGGAGCAGGATCCTCTTCGGCGGGCAACGGGTTGGCGGCTCCACGACCGCATCGATGAACGCCGCATCCTGGGCTACCGCGATCTCGAGGCTCACGGTCCCGAAGTACGTCTCGGCCCTCTTGATCCAGACCTTAGCTCCCGGGCACAGAAGGTAGCGTGGGATGGCCCTCCCAAGGTATAGGTCGCCCCCGGACTCCTGCACGAACATGAGGCGAAGGGACAGAGAGACCATGGACTCGTCGGAGCTCTTGAAGTGGTCCCCAGCCCAGTCGGCAAGGGTGGGGAGGGGATGCTCGGTCATCGAGCGGATCTCCTGCCTCCAGCAGGCTGCGAAGCTGTTGAAGAAGGCCCTCAGGAAATGCTCGATCTGGTCGCGAGCCAGGTATGGAGACGGCGTGTAGACCAGGTTTGGCTGCATGCTGAAACCTCCCCTTCCAAACCACTGCGCATCGAAGTCGTCCAAGGCATAGCCGAACGGTGAGCCCACATAGCGGTTGTCCTCGTAGTCCTTAAGTATCCATGTGCTCCCCTGGTCCTCGGGATCCAACACAGTGGTGATCAGGTTAATCGATCCTTCCAGCACCTCCCTTATCCACCCGATGTCCCTGCCGCGCCAGTAGAGCCTCGAAGGGATGTGTGGCACGTAGGTGCCGTCGCGCAGGCGGACTAGCGGCGACAGGACCATTGATTTCTCGATTCCAGCAAGCAGATCAGCCCGGTATCTCTTGGCCTCTAGGACCAACCGACGACCTTCCGGAAGCCCGGCGCTCCTTAAGACCTCTGCGGCCGCCGCCAGCCCCCTGTAGGTCAGGCAGTTCGTGGATAACCAGTAGCAAAAATCCTTCACGTCCTCAAGCGATCCCGCCGGGAGGAAGCCGTACTCGATGGGACGGATGCCCCCATGCCTGCCCATCGTCGCCCTCCTCTCTCTCGCCACCCAGTCGCAGCCGGCAACCAGCTTGTCCGCGATCCCGGCCAGCCAGGCAGCATCACCCGTCAGGCGATAGTGCTCGGACAGGCCCCAGAGAACCCAGCCGTGGTGCTGGTTGTAGCCGCCTGACTCGTAGCCGCCTGCCCCGTAGAAGACGCCGTCCTTGCCCTTGAAGTTCCCCGGAAGTCCCACGGTTCCCTGGTAGTGAAGGAGGGTAGCCAGGCGTCGCGCGGCTTCATCGTGGTAGCCTCGACGGTCAAGCTCCATGATCTGCATGACGGCTTCGTTCGGGAAGCAGCCGTAGGCGAAGCTACTCACCCGCGGGATGATGCGGTCGGAGCCAATCTCGTTCTCATCGTTGATGAGTATGTGCGTTAGCAACGCCCTGTGGAAGTCGTCCAGGTCCTGCTCTCCCGTGTGGATCTCGGTACCCGATGCCAAGCGGCCCTTCCAGTAGGTTCTGACATCCCGGTGTTCTTGGTCCCATGCCTTTTCCCTCAGGCTGGCAATCTCCTCGCTTGTGACGGGCTCGATGAAGGGGAACTTCACGACAAGCGTGCTCTTGGAATTCGGGGCCAGACGCACCTTGTAGAGTATGATGCCCCTGCGTTCGCACAGCTCGCCGCCGTTGCACAGTTCCAAGGCCAACCTCAGACGATCCCCGCCTGGGCCGCCGTAGACCAGGTTTCCGCGAAGCGCCATCTTCTCAGGGACCAACCGAGTGCCACTCTCGCAGAAGATCTCTTGTTCGACGTCAATCGACTCCTCCCCGCGGTTCTCGAAGGTCAGCCGCGCCATCGCTAGCACCGCATCCTCGCCCCGCGCCCGACCTTGGGCCATCCTGCCGATCAGCCTAGTTGCAAGCACCTCTTCGTGCACGTCCAGAGGGCCTTTGGAGAAGGTGGATAAGATGATCGGCAGGTAACCCTCCTCCAAGTACCTGCCGTTAGGCGTCATTTTGTCCCAGCCGAACCGGACGTAGAGCCTTTTCCCCTCCCAGGCAACCCTGGGCGTGTCAGGGCCCTGGACGCGCCTGATGTAGCCGATGCCAGCGAAGATGTCGCCGTTGGGCTCGACACCGAACTTCTGGCGCGAACCCTCTATGCCCACCACGAAATGCATCGGCCTTTTGGGTGGGCAGCTCTTCAGGGCGGCCTGCAGGGTTTGCTCCGGAAGATCCGCGATCCTGTCGTAGAGGCACTTCTCCTTCACCAGTGAGGCGGCATACTCGGAGGTGTACCTCGCATCGTCCTCCGCGGCCGACACCAGAACGCGCAGGTCGGGCGCCCAGATCGGCTGCCCCCTTGCCACATCGTCAGGTCGGAAGGAGAACGATGCCGCGGCAGACCGTACGGTCACGATGGTGCCGTCGTGGGAGAGCGGAGCAGGCTTCGAGCATAGAAGCCTCAGCACCAGCCGCGGATTCCTTCGACTCGGCTTCACAAATTTCAAGAGAGTGCCGTTGTATACCTCGACGGACCCGTCCCACCGAGGGCGCGGCTTGATGCCGCAACCCAGCTCGATCGCCACCGTCCTCTCGGCGACCTTGCTGGTGGTGAAGACCCGGATCGTGGCCTCGCAGGCGTGCGGCATCTCGATGGACAGCTTTAAGGTGCGCCGATAGGTCACGCTGTACTCCTGCATCTCCGGGAACTCGCGCCGAGCAAGTGGTGCGAATGTGACGATCAGTCGCCTGCCGAGCACGCGAAGCCGGGCATCTGCAGCTCGCCACTGGCCATTGAACCAGTCGTCCTCTCCTTTCCAGGCGGCCCAACAGATCCTGCCAGCGGTCACGTCGGCTTCCGTCCGCCGCAGTTTGGGCCACTTGTCCTGCCAGTACCTCACGATCACCTTCCGCCGCGATGGCGGAAGACGCCCGGGGGCGGGCTCGATCTCCACCCTAAAGATGTCCCTTGGCTCCTCCCAGCGGAGCACGATAGCACCATTATTGACAGCTCGTTGGGCGAAGGGAGCTATGTCGAGCAGCATGTCCAACTGCAGTGCGGCCCAGGTTATTACTATTTGGATGACGCACCCGCCGCACGCCCTCGCCCTCTCCAGAGTCTTGAGGTGGCTAAGACGAGATGCTCTCTCGCCCCACATTCCCCAAGCTCGATTAAACTCAACCGCTCGCTTGCCTGACGCGGACATGGCAGGCAGGCGGGCGTTTGCCCCGCTCGCAGGGCGCCTTGGCTATGTCGACCTTCGGGTCGCCCATCGATGGGGGTCCAAAACGAGACGGACCCGCTTAGCCCGGCAGTGACTTATGGGCGATTCCGATCACATATTTCAGTCGGCTTCGGCTTGCGGGGCACCCGAGGAAAATGCGCCATCTTTTCTTGCTCGCCACCAGCATGCTTCTCCTCGGAACCGCGTTGTGCCGGCCGACGGTAACGGACCTCGGCATCCCTATCAGGTCCATGTCGATCCGCGGCAGCCTTTTGGTCAGAGATCCGGTCAGCGGACGCCCGGTCTTTTACTCGGGGATGTACACAAGTACCGGGACCGGAAAGCTCATCAGGTTCGACTATGCGGAGAACCGAGTGGAGTACTTCGAGCTTCCCGGCACGAAGGGTGCGTACGGGCTATGCGAAGGAAATGATGGCAAGATCTACATCGGCACCATAATCCCCGCCCGCCTCTTCAGCTTCGATCCCGTCTCCAGAGAGGTGGTTGATCTGGGAAGTGCAGCAGGCGAGGAGTACGTATTCGAGCTCACGACCGGGCCCGACGGCCGAGTGTATGCGGCAACCTATCCCGGCGCAAAGGTCGTGCTCTACGATCCCGCCAAGGGCAGGATAGAGAGCCTTGGGCGAATGCACCCCACCGAGCAGTACTGCAGCTCCGTCGCCGTCGCAGACAACGGCAGGGTCTTCGCCGGCATAGGGACGCACGCTGACCTGATCGCCTACGACCCTGCAACCGGCCAGAAGAAAGCGATACTGCCGGATCAATATAAGGGAGATTCCTTCTGCGACGTTGGGGCCGAGGGAGATCTCGTTTACGCTCAGACGGCCAACGTCGTCCTGATCATCGACGCCAACACGTACGCCTTGGTTAGGGAGGTCAGGCATCCGAGCGGCGGCTTCGTCGGGTTCCACAGGCAGATGTCTGGTGGACCCATCCTCATCAACGGGCTCCCAGGCGGCAACGTTCGCTTCAACCGGTCCACTGGACAACTGGAGCCCTGCTTCACCCCGCCCTACTCCTCCTACGACGCCAAGACCGGCATCGCATACGGGAGGACAGACGGACGACAGATCTTCGAGGCATACAACGTCACGAGCGGCCAGCTTCTGAGCCGGGTGGACGTGAGCAAGGACGGGGATGGAATGGAGGTCTTCAGCCTGGGCACGGGGCCGGATGGCTGCATCTATGGCGGCGTCGTGAGCGTGCTGAAGTTGTTCAAGTACGACCCAGCAACGGGCATATTGCAGGACATGGGGTTCCCGATCGTCGGGCAGAGCGGGGAGCTCTACAGCCTTCACGCGCACAAGGACAAGCTATACCTTGCATCCTACTCGGACGCGATGCTTGCCGTTTACGACCCATCCAAACCTTGGAGTCCGGGAAAAACCCATGACTCCAACCCCCGTACCATCGGCCCCGTGGGAGACGAGCAGAACAGGCCGCTAGCGCTGACGTCCGATGCGGCGGGAAGAATTTACATCGGGACTGTGCCCACCTATGGGAAGATGGGAGGCGCCCTCTCCATCTACGATCCCCAGACCGATCGCTTCGAAGTTCACAGGCACATCATACCTAACCAAAGCATCGTGTCCCTGACCTGCGGCCTCGATGGTTGGACGATCTACGGTGGATCAAGCATAAGCAATGGCGAGGGTACGACCCCGGTTGAAACGCGTGCTCACTTCTTCGCATGGGATGCAAAGGAGGGCAAGCTGATCTTGGACATCACCTTCCCACAAGGGACAAGCGAGATCAAGTCGCTTGCCACCGCGCCTGACGGCCGGATCTACGGTTGTGCGGGATCCACCCTCTTCATCTTCGACCCCGCCGCGGGAGAGATCGTACACAAGCAGAGCGCCGGGGCGGGCGAGATCAGGCAGATGGTCGCCTGGACGGATGGCCTGATATACGGCATCACCGACAGCGCCGTCTTCAGGATGAAGCCGATATCGAAGCCCGGAGAGACGGTCGGGTTCGAACGTCTCCATACCGGGGGGCGCAACGTCGCCCTTGATTCGCAGGGGAGGATCTACTTCGGCAAGGGGCCCAACCTTTTCATGCTGAGCAACCTCCCGGGCTTCGAGGCGCCCAGCGCAGATCTCGTCATATACGACGACGCATTGGCGCCGGGCTGGACCATCCAAGCGTCTCGGGCCGAAGTAGACCTTTTCTCGACCGACATGGTTTCCCACGGCGCCTGCCAGAGGATAAGCTTCGACAGATTCTTCACACTGGAGTACGTCCCACCGGACCCCTGGGCCATCACCCTGTGGGAGTACGATCGCCTCGCGCTCTCGGTGAACCCGGGAAATGGTACTCTAACGGACATCCAGATAACCAAGACCGGCTCGGGCGCTACCGAGTCGATCCGCATCCTCAGGGCGTACAACATCACGCTCGCCCCCGGGAAATGGACCGATGTGGAGATACCGACATCCCACTTCGGGTGGATCTTCGGTGCCCGCCTGGAATCGCTCAAGATCATAGCCCAGGGCTCCGGCACGATCTACCTTGACTCCATCACACTTCGGATCGTGGAGAATGTACTGACCACCGGTGCCCTGATCATCCTCCTCAGCCTACCCCCGCTGGCAGGGCGGTCTTTCCTGCGCATAGGTTCCGGACACCGCCAACGGCTCTTCTGTCGTTTCAGCTTCGCGGACGCAAAACGCAAGAATTCGACCAGCCAAGGCTACTGATCTGCGAGCCCCATTTTCCACACAACGGACTCCAAGCAAAGCGAAGATTTATCAGTTGCCATATCCATTCCCGTTGGGGAACGAAATTGGCCATCGCCACCTACCATTCAGGAAAGCTCTACCTGCCGAAGAGCATTAGAGACGAACTCAGGCTGTCTGATGGAGATCGTATGGAAGTGACGGCAAGGGGCGGCAATATTGTGGCAAGCCCCATCAAGACCCAGAACCCCGATGAACTTCTCCTCCGGTGGCTGCAGGAGTCGCTGCCAAGAACCCGAGGCCCCTCAAACCCCGTGAAACCGCCATGGAGAAGGAGGGACATATATGCCAAGCGAGGCTGAACCCTTCCTGCTGGACACCAACATACTCGTGTACGCCTACGCGTGCACCCAAGAAGATGCAGGCACCCCAGCGGAAGCCCGTAAGCTCACGTCCAAGATGAAGAAATGTAGGAGTCTGCTGTCCGCAGCACTGAAGGGAGAGTTGTCGGCCTGCGTGGCATCGCAGAACATCGCCGAATTCTACGCGGTGGCCACCTCCCAGGTTGCGCGGCCCATCGAGACGGCACAGGCCGCAATGATAGCTCGAGCACTGGCGACATCATCCGCCCTTCGCATGATCCTTGAGACGGACGAGTCCTTCAGAGAGGTATTCGCCTGGATAGAGGCAGGCAAGCGGGAGCCAGATAGGGGAGCTTGGATACACGACTGCCGCCTCGCCTTCAGCGCCAAGGCAAATGGCATCAGGACGATCCTCAGCGAAAACGTGGGCGACTTTGCGGATTTCGACTTCATCAAAGTGATCAACCCCCTCGATCCTGCATTCGAGATTCCCAAGCCGGAACGGAAGACCTGTTGAGCCTGAGCCTGGTCTTGGTCCCAGACCCCGTTGAACTATGAAGCCCATGGCCTATCTCCTTGATCGAGCAACCAAGCACCAGCCAGTCCGGCCGGAAGTCGTCTTGTCGACCGCGCAAGCCCGCTCTCTCCGGAAATCCGCACTTCCGCATCAGCTCGCTCTACGACGAGCACGACCCGCACCAGCTGCAAAGATCGCACAACACCCCCATGACGCATCCAAGCGTCATTGACCCGCGCAACAGATAATAGCCCGAACCGCCTACGAGGTGCGGGCCCTAGCCTTGGTCAAACTCACCTTTCACGGCGGCGTGGGAGAGATCGGCGGCAACAAGATCCTCGTGGAGGACCATGACACAAGGATCTTCCTCGATTTCGGCATGCCCTTCGGGGCCAAGCGAAGATACTACGCCGACCCCTTCCTTTCGCCCAGGTGCCACGAAGCGCTTTTCGAGTTCGGGCTTGTGCCGGACCTCCAGGGGCTGTACGCCTTCGACGAGTCCGAGCCCTCGGTGGATGCAATATTCCTGTCCCACTCCCACATGGACCACGCCTCCTACATAACCTTCGTGAAGAGATCCGTGCCGATCCACTGCGGCGAAACCACGGCGACCATCCTTGAGTCCCTGGCCGAGATGAGCCCCAAGACCTTCGAGTTCGATTTGAAGGACATCAGGTTCAGCACCTTCAGGACCGGGGACAAGGTGAAGGTCGGATCGATCGAGGTTGAGCCGATACACGTGGACCACAGCGTGCCGGGTGCGTACGGCTTCGTGGTACACACCACCGAGGGGGCGATCGTGTATACCGGGGACTTCAGGGCCCATGGCACCAAGCCCGAGATGACCGATGAGTTCGTGCAAGCCGCCCGCGACGCTCATCCGGTCGCGATGATCACCGAAGCCACCAACGTAACCGGGGCAACCCCGTTCTCCGAGCCCATGGTCGAGCAGAAGCTCGCCGAGGTCGTGGGGCAGGCAAGGGGGCTGGTCGTCGCGGACTTCGCCAGGGCCGATGTGGACAGGATCAGGTCCTTCTACAACGCATCCAGGGCTAACGGGCGAAAGTTGGGGATTAGCCTCAAACAGGCACACCTCCTGGCCCGCCTATGCAGGGATCCCCACCTCTGCATACCGGGGCCGGATGACGAGGGCATACTGATCTTCAAACGGACCAAGAAGACCTACTACAACTGGGAGAAGGAGATCCTTGAGTACCCCAACGTGGTCGATTCCGCCCAGATATCGCAGCTGCAGGACAAGACGGTGTTGGCCTGTTCCCTCTACGACATGGAGGAGATGGTCAGGATAAAGCCCGTCGGCGAGAGCTGCTACATCCTTTCCGGATCCGAGCCCTTCAGCGAGGAGATGGAGATCGACTTCGAGAAGCTCCTGAACTGGCTTCGCCACTACGGGCTGCCCCAGTACCACATCCACGTCTCGGGGCACATCATGCCCCTTGAGCTTAGGAACGCCATAGAGACCATAGAGCCCAAGAAGGTCTTCCCGATACACACGGAGGACCCCGAGCTCTTCGCCAGGTTCTGCCGCACCCTGGAAACGCAGACCATCGTCCCAGAAAGGGGAACGGGATACGAGCTTGGCACGCAACCCTAATCAGCTCGCGCCGCTTGGGCCGACTGGGTGCAGAAAGGTTGGAGGCAGGAAGATTCGAAAACACAGCTACCTGGGTCGTAAGGATCGACCCGGGAGAGGATGTCCTTGCGTCGCTCAAGAGATTCATCGCGGAGAAGGGGATCCGGCAGGGCGCCGTCGTCTGGGGATACGGCACGCTCTCCAAGGCGTGCCTGCACTGGGTTACCCACAACCGTTTCCCGCCTGAAAACAAATTCGGTGAGCGGGAAGGGGGCATCGAGATCCTGAGCATGAACGGCTCGATCGTCGACGGCCAGCCACACGTACATTTCACCGCATCCACGCCGGATGGGGCCTTCGGCGGCCACCTGGAAGAGGGGTGCACCTGCTACATCCTCTGCGAGGTCGGCATAGCGGAGCTTCGAGGGCCTGAGATGAGAAGGGAGATGACCACGGTCGCACACGACGAACGTGGCCACGCCATCGAACTGCCGCAGCTGCGCTTCTCAGGACAGCACTAACGAGGTGAGGAGCGATGACGACTCTTCACAACAAGATCTTCGGCTGCATAGCCGCGTCCCACATAGGATCGGCGATGGGTGCGCCCGTGGAGGGTTGGGACAAAGAGCGGATAGAAAAGGAATACGGCGTGCTTGACAGGCTCCTTCCTTACGAACACTACCGCAACGGTTGGATGCGTCCGCCCGGCACCACCGAGGACGGGATAGAGCGACAGAAGCTCATGCTGACGGCGATCATCGAGAAGCAGGACCGCATCACGGCCGAGGATGTAGTGAGGATATGGCTTAGGGACATCAAGCCCGAATCCGAGGGCATGGTATCCGAGCCCTTCGAGAGCACCCTGCTGGCCATGGCCCGCGCGGGCATACCTGCACAGCACATCGGGCGATACTGCCCGTGGGACGGCCTAGTGACCATGTCCCGGTCCTGCCACGGACTGGGCATCATCAATGCATGCGACCCCCGATCGGCAGTGAGGGATGTCTACGACGTTGGGCTACTATATAACACGCCCGTCGGCGATGGGCTGAAATGGGCAGCCGTCGTGGCCGCCGGCATATCCACTGCACTCTGTCCCGGATCCAGCATTGAGTCGGTGATCGCATCCGCCCTCGGCGCGGCCCATGAACGAATCCGCCAAGAACTTGCGCGGGCGCTGGAGATGGCCGATCGCTTCACGGAACCCTTTGCCCTGAGGGACGCCTTCCACGACATCTACAATGGAAAGGGAGTCCCATACGCCCATTCGTGGGCAAACGAAGTTGTGTCCAAGGCCTTCGCCGTCTTCAAGGTCACCAAGGGCGACCCCCAGGAGTCCATCATCGCGTCGGTGAACTTCGGCCGCGACACGGACTGTCTCGCAGCGATCTCGGGCGGACTCTCCGGCGCCCTCTCTGGTGCGGAGACACTCAGGCCTGAATGGATTCACCAAGTCGATGAAGCCACAAAGAGAAACATCTACACCAACTCGCAGCGCACGCTCAAGGAGACGGCCGACGGGCTTTACATGGCCTTGCTTGCGCGCGTGGAGAAGACGAAAGGCTGGATCAACGCGCTCACCCAACAGCTGGCGTGACTCGGCCACGGGCCCCGGCGTCGGCACCCAAATGCTCCCGTCATCCATCCCACTCACATTTGCCTCACCCCGATTCCCCTCGCTCTTGCGGGAAGGGAAGCAGATCGAACCTTCTACCGCTCTCGGGCGTCTTGCGGAAGAACACCCGGTCCGCGAAGTCCAAGAGCGCCCTTAAGTCGTCCGGGCCCTGGGCGTGCCCTCCCTGGCGGAAGTGTATGGCATTATTGCCGCCAACCCCTAGCCAGTCGAAGACGGGCTGGGCCGCGACGAACATGTATTGGGTGCCAAGCGGGTTGGCCCACTGGTCGCCTAGGGCATCGGTGGATAGGACTGCCCGCGGAGCAACCAGAGCCCTGAGGAAGTGCTGATCGAAGGGCATCCTGTTTTCTCGGCCCACGAAGCCGGCGAGCCGGGGCACGAACCAGTACGGGAAGTTTTTCAAGATGTCCTTCAGCGTCTCGGCCCCCTTGCCCTGTATCCTGTACGAGCCCGCGCCCCCCGTGCCCGACCCGTTCGGCGAAACCAGGGCTATCCTCTCATCGAGTGCACCTGCGAGCAGCGCGGCCTTGCCTCCCCTCGAGTGACCAGTGAAGGCGATCTTCCCCCCATCTACGACGTCCAACGTCAGCAGGTAGTCCACCACCCGCATGCCGCCCCACGCCCAAGCCGCCAAGGTGCCCCAGTCGAACCCAAGGTAGAAGGGATGGACACCATCGTTCCTGTCGGGGCCGTCCGGGTCAACGTCATGCCGGTTGTACTCCGCGAGAATATACCCACGCCTGATGATCTCCTCCGCTATCGCCGTCGTTCCCAAGTCCCGGTCGTTCCTCAGGATGACCGGGAAGGGACCTTCGCCGGCCGGGATGACCATGCGCAGCCGGACCGACACGCCACGCTCAGGTCCCATGCGCAGCGTGATGTGCTTCTCGGTTGCGGCGCCGTCGTACGCAGGCCTAGAGGATGTCTCGCGTGCAATAAAGCTGACGGGCCTCGGCGGCATCCGTCCGTACTGATAATGAAGCATCATCGCCTCGATCTCCCGGCGCCGTCGAGCCCAGTCCCTTCGACTTCGCACACTCGTGCCGTCATTCATTCTGAGAATCTCTGGCAGACCCTCGATTACCGGGAGCTGCCCTGCCGGAAGATACATCGCGCAGT
>Ga0209102_1000196_pt1 | contig 41704 bp, 27 predicted proteins | sample ConPoolayeHmetaG_FD_185483 | JGI IMG/M metagenome (GOLD analysis project Ga0209102, IMG submission 185483) | Hot spring microbial mat communities from California, USA to study Microbial Dark Matter (Phase II) - Cone Pool mat layer H metaG... ...
GGCCCTGTGGGGTGGAGTACGACGCGGTGCGGGGCTGGTACCGGGTGGAGCTGGAGGGGATGGCGAGCGCGGGGGAGCACAACGAGACGCTGAGGAGCGCAACGGTCAGACTCACCAACCCTGGGCGGGAGCCGGCAGCGGTGCGGCTGCTGTTCGAGCAGTCGGCGTCGGCGATGCATATTCCTGGGGTGGCGGAGATCACGGGGGTGTCGGTGCTGCTGCGCGACGGGGATGGGTTCCCGCTGGGGCTGCCGGTGCAGATCAGCAAGAACTGGCACCGACAGCCGCAGCTGGACCTGCGGTATCAGGGGGTCTGGCTGCACGCGTTCACGCTGCTGCGGGTGCCGGCGCACTCGCGGGTGGAGCTGGAGCTAGTGGTGGCCCACGCGCACTGGGGCGGCGTGCCGGCAGCCTCCCATGCCCAGCTCTCCCTCATCGGCTGGGGCGGCAATCAGCTCTGGGACCAGTCCGCCATCGGGGCGTGGGGAGAGAGCATCTGCTATGAGCCCGACCAGGTGCAGGCGGAGGCCGCGGTGCTGGATGTGCGGCCGCTGATGGTGTGGGGGTGGGGGCGAAAGCGGTGGCACTGGACGAACAACGTGGGTGGCGGAGACTTCTTCCGGTGCTTCGACGCAGACGGCGCGCGCCAGTACCCGGCGCGGATGAGAACGGCCTACCACCGCAACTGCCCGAACCTGACCGAGGTGAGCTACGCGGGCCAGACCTACGGCGGCAAGCTCGAGCACCGCGCGACGGTGAGCATCCACCGCACGGACGACATCGTGCGCGGCATCTACCGGCTTCGGCTGGACGTCGTGGAGCCCGCCGACGTCTCCCGCTTCGTCATCCTTCAGATCGGCGCTGACACCTACAGCTACACAGGCGAGCGGAGGATCGCGATGGGCGACGAGCGGGGAGTGGTCCGCGAGTGGCAGACCCAGTGGGGAGGCGACAGATACCGGACCGACCCGATGGAGTGCCGCGGGCGGCTCCCGTGGATCTCACTTCACGAGGCCGTCGTGCAGGGCGATGCGAGGAACGGCGCCTGGGCCAACCGCGGCCTGGTGATCAGGCACTGGGAGGCGGTCCTTGGCGGAGAGAGGGCGCTTCCCTGGATTGCTGAGCGCGGCGTGCGGGCGCGCGGGGAGGACACCTCGGTCCTGGACATCCTGCCCCCACCTGGCCTCACGCGCCTGCTGCCTGGCGACTACGTGGAGGCGACCATCGAGCATCTCGTCGTTCCCCAGTACGCTGGCGACTATTACGGGCCGAACAGGAACCTCCGCGCGGCGCTGGAGCGACATGAGAACACGTGGCGGATGGTACACCGGGAGGCGGTCGGCAATGACCTCGAGGTCGCGGTGTCCCAGGGCGCCCTGCTGTCGGTGAGGCCGACGGCGGTTCGCGCCCTCGGCGACCGGGCGGAGTTCGCGATCACGGGGGGCTTGGGGTATGTCCCTATCACGATCGCGGGGCTGTCGGGCTACCGCGAGCCAGTGCTGGAGATGCGGGAGGGCGGGGGGCGCTGGCGCCTGGTGGACCAGTCGGTGCACGGGCGGGACTTCTGGCAGGCCGACTATGACCCCAGCGCAGGCGCCTGGGACATCACCTACACCGTCCCGCTGGACTCGCCGGAGGACGCCAGGGTAAGGCGGGAATTCCGGTTCCGGCTGGAGGGAGGCCAGGCTTCCGCGCCGAAGCCGCACCCATGATGCAGACTGCCGATCAGGGAGGCGCCATGTCCACTGCCGCCACGACGCCGTCGTTTCCGAGGATTGCCAGCATCTATGGGGCCGGCATCGGCCCGGATGCGACGGAGGTGGAGCTGCGCCTGGCGGCGCGTTATGACCTGCTGATCGGCGGCCTGCGCGTGCCCGACGACAAGCAAGCGATCTCCCGGCTGAACGACAAGCTCAGTCGGCTGAGGGAGTTGAACCCGGGGATCGTGGTGCTGCACTTCGCGGCGAGCGCGCCCTACTGGACTGCCGGCGATGCGGGCCTGCCCGAGAGCGCGTATCTCCACACGACAGAGGGCGAGCGGATCGCTGGCTGGCCGGGCACGCAGATGCTGAACCTGTCGCGCCCGGAGGCCGTCGAGGCCCTCGCCCGCGCGGTGATCGAGCGCAGCGCGCCCCTCGCGCTCGACGGGGTGTTCGTTGACTGCATGGGGGCCGGATTCGACTGGTGGGCGGTCGAGATCGAGTCCGGCAAGGAGGTCGCCATTGACGCCGACGGCGATGGCCGCCCAGACGAGGGCGCCGCCCTCGACGCGGCCTGGACCGAGGGGAAACGGGCGCTCCTCGAGCAGCTCCGCCGGCAGCTCGGCGAACAGGCCATCATCATGGTGAACGCGCAGATGGGTCGGGAGTACGCGCTGCCCTACATCAACGGCAACTACTATGAGGACTACGTGGACTACGCGATAGACGAGCGGATGCGCTGGGCCAGGGTGCTGAAGCTGTACCTGGATGACTGCGCGCTCCCGCACACGCCCACCTGCACCACCATCAACGCCTCGACCGGCATCTGGCCGGAGTACAACGCCACCCAGCGTCTGCCCTACGACGAGTGCTGCGACCTGCTCGAAGAGGGCTATGCGCACCTCCAGCGGATGCGCTTCGGGCTGGCCACCGCGCTCATGGGCGACGGCTACTATGGCTTCGACCTGAACACGCGCTGGCGCGGTCAGCACTGGTGGTACGCGGAGTTCGACGCGCCCCTGGGCCGGGCCCTCGGGCCGGCCGAAGAGGCCGGGGATGGGACCTGGCGCCGGAGCTTCGAGGGCGGGCTCGTGGTGGTGAACCCGCTGCCCAAGCGCGTGCATCTGGAGTTCGACCAGCGCCGCCGCGACTACACCACAGGCTGGGCCGGCACACGCGCCGTCATCCCCGCCCGCGACGGCCGCATATACGTGCCCGTGGGATGACGCGGGCGGGCCGGCGCGGCCGCTCGCCTGCTCCGCTTGCGAGGCAACAGGCCTCATGCTGCCACCCAGCCTGATCGGGCCCCATGGGGAGAGCCCGGAGTGCACGCCTGAAAGGAGTAGAGCAGTGAGTCGCCGCAGGGATGGACCGCGGCGCGCGGCCGTCGGGATGTGCTCGCTGGACCTTGCGGGAGCAGCCACCCCTGATGAGCTGCTCGCCCGCAACCTCACGGTGATTGACCACATGGCCGAGAGCGCGGCCCAACAGGGGCTGCCGCTCGACCTCGCGGTCCTGCCCGAATCCTCCTTCCAGTTCGTCCAGGGCCGCGTCGAGGAGGTGGCCGAGCCCCTCGAGGGCCGGGTCGTCACCGCGGTGGCTGAGAAGGCGCGCCAGCACCGCACCTATGCGACGGCCCCGGTGCTGCTCCGCCGGGAGGGCCGTGTCTACAACTCCGTCGTCCTCCTCGACCGCCAGGGCGAGCCCGTCGGCGTGTACGACAAGGTGTTCCCGGTGATGATGACCGACGGATCGCTCGAGTACGGCGTCACGCCCGGCCGCGAGTTCCCCGTGTTCGATCTGGACTTCGGCCGCGTGGGGGTTCAGATCTGCTGGGACATCGCCTTCGCGGCGGGCTGGCAGGCCCTCGCCGACCAGGACGCGGAGCTCGTGCTCTTCTGCACCGACCCGGCATCGCCGGTGGCCCTCAGGGGCCGCGCCTGGGAGCACGACTACTACATCGCCGCCTCCACCCTCCACCCGCCCGCGATGACCGTGGATCCGCTCGGCCGCGTGCTAGGCCGGACCTCCGAGTACGGCGAGGTCCTCGTGCTCGCCCTCGACCTCGACTTCCGGGTCCTGCACTCCAACTGCCTCTGGGAGTGGCCGGAGTCCCGCCGCAGCAAGTACGCCGGCCGCATCAACCTCGAGTGGGATGACGACGCCCAGGAGTACCTCGTGACCTCGAACGACCCCAGCCTGCCGGTGCGCCGCTTCCTCGAGGCGGAGGGGCTGCTCACCGGCCGGCAGCGCAACGCGCGCAACGCCGAGCTTCAGCTCGCGGCCCGGCCCGGTCCCCCCGTGATGCCGAGGCCGGTCCCGCGGGAGTAGTCGCGGCGGCGGTCACCGCGGGCCGGGCATCTGCGGGCCGATGTACGAGGTGGCGACCACCACATCGTCATACCACAGCGTCTGGTCCGGCTCAACCCTGCTCGAGTAGGAGCTGAGTATCACCTGGTTGATCTTCAGCTCCTCCACGCTTCGCAGCCGCAGGTTGCCGAAGTCGCCAGCCAGCTTGCCGTCCACCCAGAAAGCGATCCGCCCATCCCGGCGGCCGGGCGTGTTCACCTTCACCATCAGCTCGTAGCAGTGCCACCGGCCCCGCTCGGCGATGAGATGGGGCCGCGGGACGAAGTGCTCGGCGAACAGCCACGCGTTCTCGGGCGGGTACACCTCCCCCGTGGGGAAGAAGAGGTCTCCCCACTCACGCGCCTGGTCCATGTGGTAGCAGTAGATGTTCATGTACCCCGGTGGGTGAGGGGCCTCCCGCGCCCAGGGCGGGATAGCGTCCAGGAGCGCGGTGAAGTGGTTGGCGCCGTCGGGACGCACGCCAGTGGAGCTCCCGATGGTCACCCCGGGCGCGGCGCCGAGGAGGGCCATGCCGGTGTGGTGGCAGCCAGGGAAGCGTTCAGCATACTTCATGTAGTAGCGCACGTGCAGGACCTCGAATCCCTCCGCGAACCGCCTGTCGGCCCCGTGGCTGCGGGGATGGTCGTGCGTGATCTCGACGGCCTGCCTTCCGCTGTGGACGTTGCTCGGATCTCGGGTGATGCGCACCGTTCCCCAGGCGTTGTCCCACCTCTTGCCGGGCTGCGCCTCGAAGCTCCCGGCCATGACGTCGGCCTCGATGTCCTCGAAGCCGTCGGCGAAGACGACGGCAGGATCCTTCTCGATCCCGGCGTCCCCAGGGTACCGCGCCGCCAGGCCATATCCCTCCGGGAGCTCACACAGCATCGCTCCTGCCTCCTCTCGCTTGCCGAAGCTCGCCAGAAGCGCGAGCCCGAGCGCGCAGGCCGCCAGGGCGCGGAGCGCGCCGCGCGTGCGCGTCACCCGCCGCCGCGCCGCGATCCGCCCGCTCTCCCGCCAGCATCTGATCGGGCTGAGCTGTGTCTGCATGTGGCCCCCGATCCTTCCGGCCGGCATGTCCCTTCCCTGCGGCACCCCGAAGTCTGCCGCACAATGGCTGTGAAGTCAGGGCCCGCTGTGGGGGCGCCTGAACGGCGCCACCGCTCAGCGCCTTGACTCCTTCGCCGCGGGGGCGTATCCTCATTCCGATTGATGGACCGCAGGGCGGGCATACCGTTCAAGTAGGGCGGCCCATGCGCCCGGTTCGAGTGGGGCACAAGCCAAGCCTGTCGGGCGGCGCCGCGGCTCGCTGGTCCGGTGCGGGCGGCCAGTCGGCCAGCTTCGCCTACGACGGGGCGGGGAACATGACGAGCGTGTCCGGATCGCTGTTCGGGAGCTGGTCGCTGGCCTATGACGATGAGAGCCGCCTCACCTCGCTCACCTAGCCCAGCGGCGGCGGCAGCGTGACCGACCTCTACTACTACAACGCCCTGGGCCAGCGCATGCGGGCGCGCCTGGGCGGCACCTGGTGGCGCTATGTCTACAACGGCGAGCGGGTGCTGGAGGAGACCAACGACTCCGGGGGGCCGCTGGCGAGGCACACCGCGGTGTCTGGGGGCCGAGATCTGCCGTCCCGGGCGAGGTGAGCATCAGGCGGTCCGGAACAACGCCTTCACCGCCGCCCGGAACGGGTCACTTGAGGGCTGTCACCGAGGCGGGGACCACTTCGCTGCTGCCTTGCGTCCCCGCGCTTGACCGAATCGGCGCGGGTAGGCACGTTAGATGGCGGACTCTAGCAGGAGAGTAAGGTGAAGATAAGGGTCTGCCGGGGGTGGATGCTTGCCCGCCTTGGGGTCGGCCTCATCTCGCTGCTGGCAGGCCCCACGTGGGCCCAGCAGGCGCCGGGAGACAGGAGCCTGGTGAGAGCTGTGCAGGTGGTAGTGGAGGGCCCGGGCTCGCCGCTGGTGCGTCGGGCGGCCGAGCTGCTGTGCCGGCAGATCGAGCGGCGCTGCGGGGCCGCGATCTGCACCCGCGGCGAGGGCGAGGTGAAGGTCGTGCTTTCGGTGGAGCCCGGCCCCGGCGCGGAGGGGTTCTCCATTGAGGAAGCGTCCGACGGCGGGATCCACATCACCGGGCACGACGAGCGCGGCCTGCTCTATGGTGTTGGCAAGTTCCTGCGCGGCTCGCAGTTCGCCGATGGCGCCCTGCGGCCGGGCGCGTGGCGGGGATCCTCCGCGCCCGCGCGGCCGGTGCGAGGCATCTACTTCGGGGCCTTCACGGGCAATTACTACTGCGCGGCTCCGCTGGAGGAGATACGCGGCTATCTTGAGGACCTGGCGCTGTGGGGATGTAACAGCCTCACGGTCGTGCTTCCCCTGGTGCCGCCTGGGGCCGACCCGCAGCACCGAGGCGAGTGGTTCGCCCGACAGCGGGCGATCATGGAGGCCGGCCGCGAGCTGGGCCTGTCGGTGGGGGTGCTGATCATCGCCAACGGGGGGCCGGTGGTGCGCCCCGAGCTGCGCGCCAAGGGCCAGGGCCGGGGCGGGTTCGCGCCCGACTGGACGCTCTGCCCCAGCATCCCGGAGGCCTGGGACCTGCTGCTGGAGCAGTACCGGGAGGCCTTCGCGGCGCTCGCGGACCTGGAGCTCGGCCACCTCATCATCTGGCCCTATGACGGGGGCGGGTGCGACTGCGAGGACTGCCGGCCGTGGGGCAGCAACGGATTCCTGCGCATCGCCCGCGCGGAGGCCGACCTGTTCCGGGAGGTATTCCCGAAAGGCCAGATCGTCCTCTCCACCTGGTACTTCGACGAGGGCGAGTGGGCTGGGCTAGCGGAGCGCTTCGCCGGGGAGACCCCCTGGGCTGACTTCATCCTCGCCGACCACGCGCTGGGGCAGTTCCCGGCCTTCCTGCGGGAGCGGGGTGTGCCCGGGGGCTTGCCGCTGCTGGGCTTCCCGGAGATCAGCATGTGGGACGCCGGCGGCCTGGGGCCCTGGGGCGGATTCGGGGCCAACCCTGCGCCCGGGCTCCTACAGACCTGGTGGGAGCAGGCGAGAGCGGCGCTCTCCGGCGCGTATCCCTATTCGGAGGGCATCTTCGAGGACATCAACAAGGTGATCGCGCTCCAGCTCCTCTGGAGCCCGGAGCGCAGCGCTCTCGACATTGTGCGTGAGTACGCAGCCTTTGAGTTCTCGCCGGAGGTCGCCGACGAGGTGGTGGCCGCGGTGCAGATACTGGAGGCCAACGGGCGCCGCGCGCTGCTGGGCCAGGAGACCGGGCGGTATGAACTCAGGGAGGACGCCGAGGGAGAGCTGCGGGGCGCCGTCCGCCTCGCCCAGGAGGACGCCGGCGCCGAGCGCGCCTATGGACTGCTTGTCGGCGTGGACGCGAGGCTCTCCCAGTACGCGCGCAGCGCCTGGCGCTGGCGCATTCTCCTGCTGCGGGCCCTCATTGACCGCGAACTGGTGGCCCACGACGGCCTGCTGACGGCGGCCTGCGAGCAGGCCACCTGTGAGCTGGAGAGGATCTACCACGCGCAGGGCGCCCCGCCCACCGTCAGGCCGCCCCATATGGGATGGCTGCGGGCCGGGCCGGACCAGTAGCTGCACAGCCCGCGCGGACGTGTATCCCGAGGGCCACGGCGCCGAGAGGGTCCGCGCTCAGGGGGCGGCAGGAACGGCGACCCGGCATACCGCCACCCCGAGGGGCTCGACCTCGACGGTGAAGCGACCGTCGTCGGAGACCAGGAGCGGCCTGCCGTTCACTACGACGCTTGCCTGAGGATATGACAGGCGCACGCTCGCGATGACCGCCTCCTCGCTTCCGCTCGCCAGGATGATGTAGGTGATACCCTCGTGGGTGCGCGCGGTCCAGTGGACCTCCTCCGGAACCGCCACCTCCAGAGCGGGAACAGGCTCCACGGACAGCAGCACCGGGATCATGTCGGCGACCTCCTGCGCGACCTGCCTGACCTCAGGCCAGCGCTGCTCGAAGGGGAACTGTTGGTCGGCCCGCAGGTCGAACCAGGAGTAGAACACGATCCCCATGGCGCCCTCAGCGATGCACTGCCAGGTCATGGAGCGCAGCTCCGCGAAGGTGGGGGGACGGTGCCTCTCTGGCCAGCGGAACACCTGGGGCACCATCCACATCGCCCGCGCCCCGGCGACGCCCTCTCGGGTGAGGCGCGCCCATCGTCCCGCGAGCGAGGCCGGCCAATCGGGGATCGGGTACGGGTCGGTGCCGATCACATCGAAGCTGCTCACATAGCGGTCCACCTCATCCACCTGGTAGAGCACCGCCCAGGTCGGGTGGTTCGGATCCTCCTCTTCTACCCAGCGCTGGTGGGCCTTGAGCCGGTCGAGCATGGACAGCGGGCGCTCGTCGTTGATGTACCAGGCGAGGAGCGCCGGGTGGTCGCGAAACTCGCGGACGGTCCTGCGCACGGCCGGCTCCTCGTCGGCCTCTGAGGTGATGTAGTCGGGGCACCACCGGGTGCCGTAGTAGAGGTCCTTGATGGTGTAGATGACCCGCAGGCCGAGCCGGTGGGCCAGGTCCATCTGCTCCCGGCTCGGCGTCTGGTAGGGCATCAGGCAGTTGAACGGGGCCTCCTGGTAGATCGCCAGCTCGGCCTCGCTCATGCCGCTCCAGTACATGCCCAGGGGGAAGAAGGGCTCGCCCTCGAGGATGAGCCGGTTGTGCTCGTCCACATAGGCCCTGGGCGGCGGGCCCGTGCGGCGCGTCAACCGGTGCTCGTCCTGGGCCATCACCTCCCCCGTCCGCCCGTCGAGTAGCCGAATCTCCAGCAGGTACTCGTGCTCACCATCGGCCGGAAGTGGCACGGACACCATGAGCGTGCGCCCCGGCCCGGGCTGCGCGGGGCGCTCAGCCAGCACTCGGCCGCCCGCGGCGACCAGCCGACCCACCACCTGCACCCCCTCGCGGCCCGCGTCGAGCTCCTCATCGAGCAGGGTCACTCGCGCCTCGGCGCGCCCGGGGCCGTGGTCCCAGATCCACCCCCGGTAGGAGGGGCTGGTCAGGATGCTGACCATCGGTCGCCGCCGCCACCGCCGCACGGACACCTCATCCCACCAGGCGGTACCGGTCATGCCCCGCCGGACATAGCATGAGACCGTAGCACGCGCGGCCCCGGCCGGCACCGGCGGGCTCAGCCCCCCGATCTCTGTCCAGTTGAGGGTGTCTCCCCCGACCCCCTCCGGGTAGTATCCCCCCAGGTAGCGGCCCTCCGCGTCTGACCACTCCAGGCACACCGTGGCCCCGGTGTCCCGGCCAGCGATCCCCTGGGTGCGGATCCGCGCTCGCAGTTCGTAGACATGGCCCGGCTCAAGCGGGATGACCTGTGTGCACAAGACATAGCGGTCCGGGTCGTGGTTGACGAACCGCAGCGAGCGCGCGCCAGAGCTCGCCACCGTCTGGTCAGGGCCGAACACCGCGGGGTCATAGGACCAGGCCGCCAGCGACCCCTCGCGCACGTCCTCGAAGCTCGGGTTCTCCACGAGATTAGGGCCCACCGCACCCTCCCACTGCTGGGCTGCCGCGGGTGGGGCCGCGATGACAGCGATGATCAGGCAGACGATGAGTCTGCCGGGCATGGACCTCACCTCCACAGGTTCGCCCCCGGCCCGCGATGTGCGGCGGGCCGGCCTCTGTGGCGCATGTTAGGTGGCGATGGGGCCGCTGTCAACCTGGTTGCCGCCCGCGCGGCCGCCGGGGGGAGACCGGGGCCGGTTCGGCGGCCTGGCCTACCAGCGCGTGCCGGTGGCTAGCGACAGCAGTCCCCACAGCACCTCGCTCAGGAGGTCGCCCACGATGAGGCCGACAGCCGCCGGCATCAGCGCGCGATAGAGCCGCAGGCCGCCATACCGCACCGTGAGGGTCTTCGCGAGCCAGCCCGCGAGGAAGGGCGTGGAGTAGAGGTGCATGCCCCATGTGAAGGCTGCCAGGTAGCCGATGGGGTGGAAAGGCCACCACCAGAAGCGCAACCGCATCAGGCCGAGGAACAGCGCCGCGGCCGCGCCGGCGGCGATCGCCAAGGTTCCCTGGAGGTCGGGGCCGCGGGGGTTGGTGATGTACTCGTGGGCGTACCAGCTGTACCAGTGCAGGATCGTGCGGTCTTCGCCTGCGCTAAGGCTGTAGAACCCGTGTCTGTATATCCCGGCAAGCGTGACCCAGATGGCGATGGGGAGGACGACGAGGAAGCCCACGGCCATGCCCAGAAGCAGCCTGCCCTTGTGAATGCCGGCCGCGTCGGCGATCTTCATGGATTCGAGCGCGTTCCCCGGGACAACTTCGAGGGTGCCGCCGCCCGCGAAGTAGGCCCAGTGGGGCGCGATGAGAGCAACGAACTCCTGAGGGCGGAACACGGTGCTGCCGAAGGGCACCACGATGACCTCATGGGGGAAGAACGGAAAGGGCAGGAAGCCCAGACCGGTCTCGGCGCGGAGGCGGGCCCAGGTCATGTAGTACACAAGGATCAGCAGGATGAGGGTCACTCCGAACCACACCCGCGCTCCCGCCAGCCAGCAGAACCAGACTAACCCCGAGAACGAAAGCAGGAACCCCGCGAGCACCCACCGGTAGTGCAGAGGCTCCCCGGCCTCATCCATGCGCCAGCGCCGACTGAACGCGGTCCGCACCACATGGCCGAGGTGCCGGCGGGCGGTCCATGCCGACCACAGGCCGATGGCGAAGAGCGCGCCCACCCCCTGGTAGACGGAGGCCGGGAATTCGGTGCTCCACCAGAGCTCGGGGCGCCGCGCGGTCGCCCCTGCGGCGATACCCACAACGGTGAGGGCGATCCGCACACACCAGAAGAACCAGCACGAGAAAGACAGCTCCTTGGGCGCCAGGAACGCGAGCGCGATGAGCCACGGCCACAGCACGAGGTTGATCTCGCCGAGCCCGGCCAGGGGACCGACCTGGTGCCAGCGCATCAGCACCACCGGGCCCAGGGGGACTGCCGGGATGGCCGGGTAGTGACGGGCGAGTGTGTTGAGGCTGGTCAGCGCCAGGGACGTCAGCAGCCCCAGCCAGAACAACGAGGAACCCGGCAGCCGGGCAGAGGCGCCACCCCGGGGGGAGGACACCATCTCCAGCGGGATCTGGGCCAGCGGGAAGCTCAGGCGCTCGTGGACGATCCACTGCCGCTGCACGAGGAGCAGCAGGCACACGGAACAGGTGACGAGCGCGACCAGGAACGACGACCAGGCCAGCAAGGGGAGCGCCCAAGCAGACCAGGGCACCGGCGTCATGCCCTGGTAGAAGCCCTCTATGGCCGGCCAGTCGGTAGGCCCGCCCCAGGCGGGAAGAAGCGGGATGAAGCTCGTCTGCCACTCGACGATGCGGGCGGCCATGTATCGCTGAATGGTGGCCTGCGCCAGCATGTTCGCGAGCACTGTCGTGGACACGAGCGGCGCCCCGACGAGCACGATCGCGTAGATGCTGAGCAGACGCTGGCGCGTAAGCGCGACGCGGCCGCGCACTGAGCGCAGGCGGGAGATGAGGGCCAGGGCGAACAGCGCGGCGATGGGCCCCGAGGCTGGCACGCCCGCGCCGAAGTGGCTGGCGACTCCGTAGTAGATGTCCAGCCAGAACCCCAGCACGGCGACGGCGCCCAGCACCAGCACGCCCGCCGCCAATGCCGCTGCGTCCAGTCGGCCTGCGCGCTGCGGCGGCTGGGCCGGTGGGCTGCTGGCCAGGTGCTCGGCACCCCCGAGGCCCGCCACGGGCGCGCTCAGTTGGCTCGCACGGCGCCGGTCATCGCTGGCGTGACCACTTCCTGCCAGTCGTCGTCGCTCGCCGGAATCCATGGGGGCAGGCCACCGCGCTGCCTGACGTGTTGCGGTGGACAGGCGCTCTCGCGGTCACCGCCGCTGCCAGCCGACCCCTCCGCGGCGGCGCCGGCGCACAACCTGGCCGCGCTTGGCGCCAACGCGGTCATCCAATCTCCTCCAGGGCTACCGCCTCAATCTCCACGGCGCACACATCATCGCCCAGGCGGAACTGAACCGCGGCCAGCCTCGCCAGCGCGCACCGGTCCAACTCCTCCCGAGCCTCCACCTCAGCGCCGCGCCTGGGGCCGAAGGGGAAGTACGGATACGGAACCTCCATCACCTCCGCCCGCCGCAAGGACCTCAACGGAAGCCAGACCTCCTGCCACTCCTCACCCAGGAGGACCGTCGCCGTCCAAGCGCGCTCGTCAACGTCCAGCAGCGCGATCTCGAGCCCGGTCTTGCTCTCCCCGGGGGCCCGCGCGCGAACGCGGACCGCCTCGAACCGCGCCTCGGGCCGAGAGCGAAGCGGAGCGGCCGGCCACAGCGCGTGTCGCAAGGCCGCCGGTCGTCCGGCTGGCTTGGCGATGCGCAGGGCCAGGGTGTCTGGCGTGGTCCCGGGAACCAGTTGGGCGCGGTAACCCCTGCCCCCGCGATGAACCACGTGGGCCCAGTCGCGCGCCGCGTCGAACAGCCGGAACGGTGCGCGCGTCGAGACGACCGGAGTGGTCCAGTAGCGGAGCAGGGGCTCGAGGCTTACACGTTCGACCTCCACGGCCCACTGCCCGTTGCCCTGCGCAACCCCGAATCGCGCGCCAGGGGCAAACCGCAGCTCGGCCACCTCCTGGGGCCGGAGGCGGCCAATCCATCCCCTGCTGGGTGAGAACTCATCAACGGGGACGCGCCAGTCGCGCCAGTCTGTGGTCAGGGCGACCTCGGTCACGTACGCGTCACCCCTGTTGTCCACCAGCCCGACCCGAAGCATATCGCCGTCCGCATCGGAGGCGCGGGCGCTTATCACCAGCGCGCTCCTCCCCTGCCAGAGCAGCGACACAGCCCTTGGGTCAGTCAGGCGGGCGGTGAACCACCCGGCATCCCGGCCGGTGGGTGTTCCGGCCGCGAGCCGCAACGCGTGGGCGTCGGGCCGGCTCCCGGCCGCGACCTCGGCGGTTGCGCGGGTGTAGGTCTGACTGGGCGGATGGAGCAGCGAGTGCCCGTCAGAGCCGTGAACAGAGAGAAGCAGATGCGGCTGCGGCCATGCAAAGTCGCTGCTGTCGGGACTGCCCGCGACATCCGCCGGATAGGTGCGGGCCTCGCCTCCGAGGTGGATGCTGATGCAGTACTCCAGCGCGCCGGTCTGCAGCCACTCCGGCGGTACCTGGGCGGTCCACCGGTAGCCCCAGTCTCGCGCCATGGAGAGCGAATGGAACGCCTCGGGAGTTGACTTCCGCAGGTGGAGGGTGACCCGTTCCGGCGCTTCGTCGGAGACCACCGTGGCTCTTAGCGCGAGGGGCTGGCCTTCGACGACCTCCAGGGGCGGCTCATGCAGCACGAGAGGGGGGCGCGGCCGGGTGGGTGGGGCCACGAACTCCCCCAGGGTCAACCGCCCGAACGGGCTGTCCGGCGTCCATGCCTCGGCGCTCACCGCCTCCCGCGCCAGCAGATACACGCCCGGCCGGATCGGGAACCGACCGCCCGCGGCCTCCGCATGGTAGTCGTTGTCCTCGCTCAGGGGCGCGATGGAGAAGCGCTGGCCGAGGTCGGGGAGCCGGATCTCCATGGGCCACTCCCGCCAGAGCACTCGCGACACCTCCCGGTCCAGGCATGGCCGGCCGAAGGGATCGTCCACCCAGACGGCATCCGGATAGACCTCCAGTCGCCACACCCCCGGCTCCAGCTTCTCGAGGAAGTAGCTCCCCGTCCCTTCGTACCTGACGACCGGTGAGGTCCCGCACCCCACCACTCGCGCGAGCGACTCCGGCGCCGGCGGCTGAGTGGATGTGTCGTTCGAGTGGAGGAACTCCCGCTCGGTGACCATCTCGCTCAGGTCCTCTTCGTAGCTCACCCGGAACGGACCGAAGCGGGTGTTGTCGGGATACCCCTGGTAGCTTCCTCCGCGCGGCAGCCGGCGGAAGGCCTCCCCCGCGATAAGCAGGCTGACGGCCTTGTTAGGCGTGTAGACGAGGTTCAGATAGTGGGTCTGGTATTCGGTGTTACTCGAGGCGAGGGCCAGCGGGTCATAGGCGAACATGGTGGCCCACTGCATCCCGGCGCTGCGCAGAGTTCTCGCGATCGCCGGGTACATATAGGATCCGGGGACATCGGCGGCGTCGAACTCGTATACCAGCTTCGCCTTGGGCGCCAGCTGGGGGGCGCGCGAGAGTGGGTAGTCGTCCACCCGCGGCAGGAAGTTACCGCGCAGGGAGCGCCCAGCCACCAGCCCGGACGGATACCAGCCGAACGTCGCCCCCTCCACCGTCGAGTCCCGCAGCGCCTCCGCCAGCCCGGACCAGAAGCCCTGGCTGGCGTTGTAGAGAAGGGGCTTACGGCACCCGGTCTCCCGGACTGCCGAGGCCAGAGCATCTATGTACTCCCGGATCGCCTCCGTTGAGCCGGGGTTGCTGGGCTCGTTGAAGAGCTCGACGGCGATGATCGTCGGGTCGTCCTTGTAGGCGTATCCTGTGTAGCGATTGACGTGCTGCATGAGCTGGCGCAAGTAGCTCGTCTGTGCGCGGCGGGCCTCGGGATCGGTCGCCATCTGAGCCTTGCTGTAGTAGTTCGAGAACCCCGGGCTTGTGTTGTCCTCCTCCGGCTCCGGATACTGGGGGTTCCACCAGCCGATGGCGGTGATGAGGACCCACATGCCCCGCTTGGAGGCCTGGTGGATCATGTAATCGAGCAGCCGAAGATGGTCGTTGTCCAGGAGGTTCCCCTGGCGGTCGCTGATCTCACGGTCCCACAGATGGATGCGGAGGGCATCAACGCCCAGCCGCGCCAGATGGGATAGGTCCTGCGCGATCGCCAGCTCACGGTCGGCGCCGACGTAGCCGTGGGCGCGATAGCCGTAGGCGAAGGGGGTGCAGTAGTTCACACCGAAGAGCACCACCTCCTCACCGGTGTCCTCCCAGCGCATCACCCCCGCATCGTCCACGCGCACGGCGGGCTGGACGGAGGCATCACTCGCGTCACCTCGGCTCCCGAGCGCACCGACCAACAGCGCCAACAGAAGGCACAGCCCTAACCACGCCATCTCGACTCCTTTCGCGCGGGGGCGGCCGCCAACAATCCGGCAGGGAGATGGCGAGGGCGAGCAGACGCCTGCTCTGCTCGCCCTCGCGCCTGCCCCAAGGCGCCTGCTCAGGGGTGATGCCTGCGCGCTCAGTAGACCGGGGGGAATCCGCAAGCGCTTGAGAAGTCCTCGCCATCCGCCGTCGTGGTCGGGTACCACATCAGGGCGATGCCCTTGAAGCCGCGCTCCACGATGTTCTGGGTGGGCCAGTTGTTCCAGAAAGCGTCGGCCGAGGCCCAGACCGGCATGTGCTCCATCATGGACTCCGAGTTCCACCACTTGGCGTGGCCATCGGCGAAGCCGAGGTTCACCCCTCCCAGGTGGCGGGCCTGTTGACTCCTCCACCTGGGATCGGTCTTCTGCGCGACCGTGGGGTAGCAGTCGGCGATCCACGGGCAGTCGCCGATCAGGCTATCCCGCTCCGCGTCGGAGACGCTGTAGCAGTCGAAGGGACAGCCCATCTGGCACATGTCGGGGTAGGCCCACTCGATCGCGCTCTGGTAGATGGTGTGGGTTCCTGCGTCCCCGGCCACGATGAACCATGCCGGCTCGTCAACGTGGGCCATCTTCAGGCCCCAGTTCGGGGGGATCTCAGGGCAGGCGATGGTCTGCACGAAGGCGCCACTGCCCGGGGCTCCCGAGACCCCTGTGAAGGGGACGGCGTAGCGCCCCTGGGTGAGGGTGTCGGTGACGTCACCGCCCCAGCCCGACGGCCAGCCTCCGCCGGCCCTGGGGCAGTAGCCCTCCCATCGCCACGCGCTGTCTCCGTGGGCCTGGAGATGGCCCAGCCAGTCCGAGTGGGGGAATATGAAGTAGGCGCCCCCTACGAAGCGGGCGCTCGGGCACCGCCACACATCGCGGTTCCTCACATACGGGTCCAGGACGACCGGCCAGCGGAGATAGGGGTTGATGAGAGTGGGATTCGGGCAGGCCGTGTCCCCCCACGCGATGTAGTCGTACACCTCGGGCCGATGCTCTCTCGGGGGGAGCGTATCATCGTAGTCCGACAGGTACATCTGGATGGCGAGGGCGATGTTCTTCACGTTGCTCAGGCAAACCGCTCGGCGGGCCGCCTCGCGCGCCCGCGCGAAGACGGGAAAGACCATCGCCGCCAGAATGCCGATGATCGCGATCACCACCAACAGCTCGATCAGGGTGAAACCTCTCCGTGCTCGATGCATCGCGATGTCTCCCTTCCTCAGTCCCTCCCGTGTCTCACTCTGCACCCGTCATACCCGGGTTCGCCTCACGCGACGGTGGATGCCGTGGCCCGTCGCGTCCACCTCCTAGGGTCACTCTAGCACTGGAGCGGCGTTGGTAGTCTGTACAAACCTCTCACGTTCCTGTAAAATCCTCTCCGGCGCCTTCTGTGGTCCACGAGCGAGGCAGTATCGAGTGAGAACTACCTCTGCAGGGGCTGCGTACGAGCATGTTCCGGGGCGTGGCAAGCTGCTGTGGCTGGACGGCGCCTGGTCCTGTCCCGGAGCGAGGCCCCGGCAGACCGTCTTCCACCCGGCCTGCGAGGTCGGCATCATCCTCCACGGAGCGGAGAGCATAATCTACGAGGGCGGCCACGAGGTGATGCTCCGCAGAGGCGATGTGTGGCTCTGCAACGCGTGGGAGGTGCATGGGTGGGCGGTGCCCGAGGAGGGGGTGCGGACGGTGGTCCCGCATTTCCTGCCCGAGTTCCTCGGCGACGCTGACATCGGCATCGGTCCCTGGCAGACGCTGTTCGCGGCGCCACCCGAGGCCAGGCCCCGCGTGCGGGATGGGCGGGTTCGTGACCACATGTGCGCCATCGGGGAGGATCTGTCCAGGGAGTCCTCCCTCAAGCGACCGTCATGGGCCCACCTGGTTCGTCTGGAGATCCTGCACATTCTCACCGAGCTGGCGCGGGAGTGGGAGCCAGGCGACCTGGCGAAGGGCGAGGCAGCCCAGGATGAGCGCGTCCAGGTGCCCAAGCTGCCGGACCGACTGATGCCGGCGCTGGTGTTGGTGCGCAGCGCCCATCCGCACCGGGTGAGTGTGAGTCAGGCGGCGGCCGCGTGCGCGATGAGCGCCTCCCGCTTCCAGGCCGAGTTCGCGCAGGCGGCCGGCAGACCATTCGGCCGGTTCTGCCTGGAGATGCGGCTGCAGGCGGCCAGGCACCTCCTCGCCTCGAGTCATCTCACGGTGAAGGAGGTGGCGCGCCAGACCGGGTTCTGGGATGACTGCCATCTCCATCGGGCCTTCCTGAGAGAGTACCAGCTCACACCGGCCGCCTACCGGGCCTCCCGGCAACAGGCACCGGTGGGCGGGACGTGAGGGTGCGCGCACGGACAGCATGAAGCGAGAGCGGCGGATCTGGCGGGGCGTGGTCCTGGGGCTTGCGCTGTTGCCGGCGAACGGCCTCTGGGTGCTCTTCATGGAGTCTTTCACGTGGAAGGGGCCCTTCGTCTCGACGATCTCGCTCTTCCTGAACGTCGTGCTCCTGCTGCTGGTCATCTCGCTGCTCAACAGGGCGGTGCGGCGAGTGCGCCCCGGCCTCGCCCTCAACCAGGCGGAGATGGTCACCCTGTACGTTATCCTCGCCACCGGCACCGCCATCGTCGGCCACGACATGCTCCAGGTGCTGATCTCGGTGATGATCGCGGGCGCCTGGATCGTCGCCCAGCAGCCCCACGCGCTCGCGACGCTGGCGCACAGCTTCGAGGCCATCGTGCCCCAGTGGCTGGTGGTGTCGGACCCGCAGGCCCTGTATGGGTTCTACAGCGGCGACTCGACCCTCTACCAGCGCTCCGTCCTCGCCGCCTGGGTCGCTCCGCTGCTGTGGTGGGCCGCGTTCGCGGTGGTCATGGTCGTCGTGATGATCTGCCTCGCGGCCCTGCTCCGGCCCTTGTGGGCCGACCGCGAGCGGCTCACCTTCCCCATCATCCAGCTCCCGCTGGAGCTCACTGACCCGAACACCTCGCTCTTCCGCCAGCGGCTGTTCTGGCTCGGCCTCGTGGCCGCGGGCGGTGTGGACCTGCTCAACGGGCTCAGCCACATTTACCCCGCGGTCCCGGGCGTGACCATGTACGTGAACCTGGGGCAGTACCTTCACTCCTCGCCGTGGTCCGGGGCGGGCTGGCTGCCGGTGACCTTCTACCCCGCGGTGATCGGCCTCGGGTTCCTGATCCCGGTGGATGTCGTCCTCTCCTGCACCGCGTTCTTCTTCTGGTGGAAGGCCCTTGCCGTGCTGGCGGCGGCGATCGGCGTCACTGCCCGCCCCGGCCCCTTCACCGAGTCGGTGTTCCCCTTCACCAATGAGCAGATGTTCGGCGCCTACATCGGCATCGCGGTGATCGCCCTCCTCAACGGCCGTCGCTACTTCGCTGCGGTGGGCCGCCTGCTGGTGGGGCGGCGGGCCCAGGTGAGCGACGCGGGGGAGGCGATGTCGTTCCGGCTGGCCGCGGTGGGCGTCGGGGCGGGGTTCGCGCTGCTGGTGGCCTTCAGCGTCCACGCCGGCCTCGGCCTGTCGGTCTCCCTCGCCTTCTTCCTCATCTACCTGCTGCTGTCGGTCGCCGTCGCGCGCGTTCGCGCCGAGTTTGGCTCCCCGGTGCATGACTTCCACTTCGCCGGCCCCGACTACACGCTCTCCCGCCTGGTCGGCACCGCCAACCTCCAGCCGCGCCAGCTCGGCGTCCTCTCCCTGTACTGGTGGTTCAATCGCGCGTACCGCGCGCACCCCGTCCCCATCGCCCTGGAGGGGCTCCAGATGTCCGCCCGCTCCCGCCTCTCGCCCCGTCCCCTCGCGCCCATCATCATCATCGCCGCCCTCGTCGCTCTCTTCAGCGCCACCTGGGGCGCCCTGCACTTCGCCTATCGGGCGGGCGCAAGCACCCACTGGCCCGGGGCCAACTACTTCGGCAGCGAGGCCTTCAACCGTCTGGAGTCATGGCTCAACTACCCGCGCCAGGCCAGCGCCGTCGTCCCCCTCGCGGCCGGCGCCGGCCTCGCCACCGCTCTCTTGCTGTCGTTCCTGCGCAAGGCATTCCTGGGCTTCCCCCTCCACCCGGTGGCGCTTCCCATTGCCGCGAGCTGGTCCATCCACCTCTACTGGCTCCCCATGGCCATCGCCGGCATCGTGAAGCTGCTCCTCCTCCGCTACGGCGGTCTCCGCCTCTACCGCGCCGCGCTCCCACTCTTCTACGGGTTGATCGCCGGCCAGGCCGTCGTCGGGTGCTCGTGGCCGCTGGCTGGGCTGCTGTTCAACGTGCCCATCTACAACGCGTTCGGGTGGTAGCCTGGCACGGGCTCGACCCGCCTCTCGCGCCGGCGTGCCAGATAGAGGACCGACGCGGCGGGAGGAAGAAGAGGCGCTGGACGGCAAGCGCTCGCGGGCGCCGCGAGTGCTGAGGAGGTGGCCGCCATGCTGCGAATCGCACTGACGGTGTCGCTCGCGTTGGGGTGTGCGGCGGGCGCACTGGGTGCGGAGGGAGACCCGAGAGTGTTGAGGCATTCCGACGTGATCGCGATGGGAGCGACGTCGCCTGAGAAGTACCGGGAGTTCTCGATCACCGTGGTGGAGTGGGGCGGGGCGCCAGGTAGCGAGGAGCAGATCGAGAGTTGGGCGAGCTGGGCGGTGCGGCCGGCGCACGAGCTGGGCATCCACTACGCGGGCGGGGCGGGCATGGTCACGGAGTTCGCCCGGTTCATGGACGAGTGCCCGGAGTGGGAGGAGGCGATCTGCCTGAACATCCGGGGCGAGCGCCTGACGGTGCCCTGGCTCTGGGACCACTCGCACCACGGGAATCCCGCGTACTGGTTCTGCACGAACGACGAGCGCTACCAGCGCTTCCTGCGGGGCCGGGTGCTGCTGGCGGTGCGCGCCGGGGTGGATGGCATCCACATTGACGACCACTTGGGCTCATCCGCCACCTACTGGCAGGACGGCTGCTACTGCGACAGGTGTGCAGCCGGCTTTCGGGAGTTCCTGCGGGAGCGCGTGACGCCGGAGCGGCTTGCCGAGGCGGGCGTGGGCAAGCTCGATGGCTTCGACTACGTGGCCTTCGTGCGGGCCTGGCTGAAGGAGAACCCGGGGCGGCGCGCGCACGAAGCGCCCCTGGGCCGGGAGTACATGACCTACCAGTTCGGTGCGGTGACGCAGGTGATGGCCGACCTACGGGCGGCCGCGGAGGAGGCGGCGGGCCGGCCGCTCACTTTCAGCGCCAACGGCGCGCCCCCCTCGCCGGCGTCCATCGTGGACTACCAGGTGTTGACGCTGTTCTCAGCGGAGGTGCCGCACGCGGCGACGTGGGGCGGGGAGCCTCACCTGGGCCCCGAGCCAGTGTTGGCCTACAAGCTGGCCTCGGCGCTGGAGCGGCCGCTGGCGGCGACCGGGGCGGGACATGACTGGGCATATGTGAAGGCCCACCAGGGGGAGAACCTGGTGCTGGCCTGGATCGCGCAAGCCTATGCGCTGGGCCACTACTTCATGACTCCCCACCGGCAGTGGTGCTACACCGATGAGCTCGGAACCCACTGGTACGACGGGCCGCCGGAGGTGTATGGGCCAATCTACGGGTTCGTGCGCCGGAATCCCGCGCTCTTCGACGACATGCAGGGGGTCGGGCAGGTGGCCGTGCTCTACAGCACGAGGGACTACCACGAGGGCGACCGCGGCGCCTACGAGGCGGCGGTGGCCCTGGTGGAGGCGAACGTACCCTTCGAGGCCCTGGTCGCCGGCTGCGAGTGGGTGCCCGCGCGCCTGACGGCCGAGCGGGCACGCGGGTTCGCCAAGGTGATCGCGCCCGAGCGGCTGACGCTGGACGCCGAGCAGCAGGCGGTGGTAGACGCGCTCGCGGCCGAGGGCCGGCTGGTGCGCTGGGAGGGGGAGGCGACGCTGCGGCAGTTGCCGGCCTCCTGGGTGCAGGTGAGTGGCACCGAGACGGTCTGGGCGCTGCCCCGGGTCGCCCAGGACGGCGCGAGCGCGGTGTGCCATCTGCTGAACCGCAACTGGGACGACCAGGCCGATGCGCTGCGCGAGCAGGGGCCCTTCGAGGTGACGATCAACGCCGAGGCCTTCGCAGGGCGGACCTTCCAGCGGGCGGTGCTGCACGCGCCCGGGGCGGAGCCGGTGGCGCTCGAGACGACGGTCAAGGGAGGCCGTATGAGCTTCGAGGTACCCTCCCTCGCCATGTGGGGCGTCGTCCACCTCACGCCCTAGGGCCACATCGGCCTGCGGGCTGCCGGCGACCGCGCGATGGGCGGCCTACCAGAGGTCGGCCACGGCGGGCGCCTCGGCGCGGGGCGACAGGGTGATCGCGCCCTCCGGGCAGGCGCGCCGGCATACCCCGCACCCGTAGCAGGCAGCCTGATCTGGGCTTGTCCCGGCGCCGCGGCCTGCCGCCCCTCAGCCCCCCTCCGCGCGCGGCCCTGGCCCGGTCACTGGAAGAGATACGCGCACTCCTGTTCGTCCAACCTCAGATCGGCCGCGCCCAGCGCCTCGCGCACATGGTTCGGGTTCCCGGTCCCGATGATGGGGTAGACGGGAAAGGGCTGGCTGAGGAGGTAGGAGAGGGCGATCTGGTTCGCCGTCACGCCCTTGCGCTGGGCCAGCTCTGCGGCGCGCAGCAGCCGGCGCCGGTTCGCCGGCGAGTCGAAGCGCGGGGCGCGGGGCGCGGGTCCCCGGAAGCCGCCCCGCGCCCATGCGGCATTCTCGGCCCCGAAGTAGCCGTTAGCCTGGGAGGCGTACGGCACCATGGGCAGGCCGGTGCGGATATGCCAGGCGCGCAGCTCGTCCTCCTCCTGGGGAGCGGGCGCCTGCGCGCCTGTCCCCCCCGCTGCCGCACCCAGCGACCACCAGGGCTGGCTGGCAGCGAAGGGGGGCAAACCGTGGCGCCTGGCGTAGGCATTCGCCTCCTCGATGCGCGCGGTCGCCCAGTTCGATGCGCCGTAGCTGCGGATGAGGCCCCGGCCCCTGAGCGCGGCCAGGGTCTCGATGATCTCGCCGACCGGCCGATCCGGCTCATCGAGGTGGAGCCAGTAGAGGTCAATGTACTCGACGCCCAGCCGCTCCAGGCTCTCCTCCAGGTCGTGCTCCAGGTCCTCCCCGGAGAGGCGGCCGACCTTGAGCCGGGCGTCAATCGGAGGGTGGCCGCCCTTGGTGGCGAGCACCACCTGCCCGCGCTCAACCGTGGCGAGCCACTCCCCGATGGTCCGCTCGCTCGCGCCCGCGCCCCCCTCCACCCAGGCCGCGTAGATGTGGGCTGTGTCGAGGAAGTTCCCGCCGGCCTCGACATACGCGTCGAGGACCGCGAACGACTGGTCCCGGCCGATCTCGGCGCCGAAGGAGGCGGAGCCGAGGCAGATGCGCGACGGCTCGACTTCGGCCCCGAAAGGCGCCTTGCTCATCTGATCAGCCTCCCAAGACAAGCCGCGCTGGGCGCCGGCGGGGCGCCCGTGCCCCCGGTCGGCGCTGTGGCGCCGCGGCGCCCAGGGGTCTCCACGCCCTCGGCCCGACGTGCCTCCGTCGGACACAACGCGGCCGCGCAGAACCCTGCGGCTGCTGAAGCCGCCCCGGCGCCGGTGGGGCACCGGCACGACACCGGGCGGGCCCGGCCCCTGGCCCACGCTTCACCGGCAGGGGCTGTGGACCTCTACGCCAAAGAGGAAACGCCGTGAGCGCGCCGACAGAGCGCCGGCGCCGGCGCGCGTGGGACCGAGAGCGGATCGCATGAGGGTGGACGCGCATCAGCACTTCTGGCGGTACGACGCGGCGGAGTACGGCTGGATCACGGACTCCCTGGCCGCTCTGCGCCGCGACTTCCTGCCGGCCGACTTGGCGCGCGAGCAGGCGGCGGTCGGCTTCGACGGCAGCATTGCGGTGCAGGCTCGCCAGACCCTGGCCGAGACCGAGTGGCTCCTCGGGATCGCCGAGGAGCACCCGCGCGTCTTGGGCATCGTCGGTTGGGTGGACCTGTGCTCCAGCGAGGTGGAGCAGCAGCTCGCGCGGTTCGCGGCTCACCCGCGCTTCTGCGGGGTCCGCCATGTGGTCCAGGACGAGCCCGATCACGCGTTCCTGCTGAGGGCCGACTTCCAGAGAGGTCTGGCGCAGTTAGCGCGCCACGAGCTCGTCTACGACCTGCTCATCTACCCTCGCCACCTGCGGGTAGCCTGCGAGCTGGTGGCGCGGTTCCCCGAGCAGCGCTTCGTGCTCGACCACCTCGCCAAGCCGGCGATCAGGGAAGGTCTGCTGGAGCCATGGGCACGCGACCTGCGGGCCCTGGCGCGCCACCCGAACGTGTGGTGCAAGGCCTCGGGCATGGTGACGGAGGCGGACTGGGAGCGGTGGCGGCCCGAGGACCTGAGGCCCTACCTCGACGTCGCCTTTGAGGCCTTCGGCCCGGCGCGCATCATGATCGGCTCGGACTGGCCCGTGTGCACGGTCGCCGGCAGCTATGCGCAGGTGCTGGGCGTGGTCACAGGTTACGTCGGCGCGCTTAGCCCCTGCGAGCAGGCGGCCGTCCTGGGGGACAATGCGGCGCGCTGCTACCGGGTGGCGCGATGAGGGCCATCTCACTCGTCGCGCCAGGCCGCGTCGAGCTGGTGGAGCTGGCCGAGCCTGAGCCCGGGCCCGAGGATCTGTTGGTGGAGGTCGCGTACGTCGGCCTGTGCGGCAGCGACCTCAACGCCTATCGCGGCCGGTCTGCGCTCGTGAGCTACCCGCGCATCCTCGGCCATGAGGTGGCAGGGGTCGTCGCGGCGGTGGGAGCAAAAGCGGGGACGCGTTTCAGAGAGGGGGCGCGAGTCACCCTCTCGCCGTACTCCCACTGCGGCGGCTGCCCGGCGTGCAGGGCGGGGCGGACCAACGCCTGTGAGCGGAATCAGACGCTCGGCGTACAGCGGGACGGCGCGCTGGCCGAGCGGATCGCCATCCATCATAGCAGGGTCCACGCAAGCGAGACGCTGTCGCTGCAGGCGCTCGCCCTGGTGGAGCCGCTGAGCGTCGGCTGCCATGCCGTGGGCCGGGCGCGCGTCTGTGACACCGACTCCGTGCTCGTGCTTGGCTGTGGCGCAGTCGGGCTGGGTGCAGTGGCCGCCGCGGCCCGCCGGGGGGCGCGGGTGATCGCCCTCGACATCGAGCCCGCCAAGCTCGGTCTCGCCGCGAACCTCGGCGCCCACGACGTGGTGGACGCCTCCGCGCAGGACGCGCGGGCGAGGGTCCAGGAGCTCACGTCCGGCGAAGGCGTGAACGTGGCCATCGAGGCCGCCGGAGCAGCCGCGACATACCAGCTGGCGCTTAGCGCAGTGTGCACCGGAGGGCGGCTGATCGCGGTCGGCTACGCCAAGGATCCACTCCTGCTGGACACGAGCCTGGTCGTGCGCAAGGAGCTCGACTGGCTCGGCTCTCGCAACGCCCTCGACGAGTTCCCCGATGTGATCCACATGGTCGAGGAGTGTGAGCGTCCCTTCCTGAGCCTGATCTCCAGGATCGTGCCTCTGCGGGAGACAGGCGAGGCTCTCGATCACTGGGCCTCTGCACCTCAGGAGATTACGAGGATACTAGTTGCGGTCAGCGCACCGGGAGGAGGTCGGCTATGAAGGTCCTCGTGACCGGGGCAAGCGGGCGCCTCGGATCCTATGTCGTCGCGGAGCTCGAGCAGGCCGGCCACAACCTCGTGTTGATGTCACGCTCCCGGCCGGAGGCGGCCGGCCGCTGGCCGTGGGTGCAAGGGGACATCACCGTCTTCGACGACTGCCTGCGGGCGACGGAGGGCGGGGTGGAGGCGGTGCAGCACCTGGCTGCCGAGCCCTACCCGACGGACCATCCGGAGACCCGCCGGCGCAGCGCCGAGCGGGGCATTCCCTTCGACCAGACCATGCGGGCCAACATCCTGGGCACCTACTACCTGCTGGAGGCCGCGCTGGCCAAGGGGATCGGCGTGTTCGTGATGACCGGGAGCAACTGCGCGCTGGGCCACGGGTTCCGGATCAGCGGCCGTGACTTCCCGATCCAGTACCTGCCGATAGATGAGGACCACCCCTCGGAGGTGGAGGACTCCTACTCGTACAGCAAGCTGGTCGGCGAGGAGCTGCTGGCGATGTACACCCGCGCACACGGCATGCGCACCTACGCCCTCCGCGCGGCCGGGATCCTCTCCCCGGAGCGCCGGCAGCAGATTGCCGACCACGCCGCCCCAGCCGCCGGCTGGGACCCCTGGCTGTGGGGCTGGGTGGCGAGCGAGGACGTCGCCTCCGCCCACCGCCTGCTGATGGAACAGGCCGACCGGATCGCTGCCCATGGGGTGTTCTTCTGCAATGCCGACGACACCACCGCGCAGGAGCCCACCCGGGAGCTCATCGAGCGCTTCCGGCCGGACCTGCTTCCCGTCGTCCGCGACCTGGAGGGTCACGCCAGCCTGATCTCCAGCCGGCGGCTGCGGGAGGCCGTGGGTTGGGAGCACCGCCACGGCTGGCGCGGGCTGGCGAGGGGCTGAAGGGAGGCGAGAGATGAGCACGAGACCGGTCGGCATGGGTGTGGTGGGGGCGGGGGCGATCGGCATCCGGGCGGCGCTCACCCACCTGTCGCTGCCGGACGTGCAGGATCGAGTGCGGCTGGCGGCGGTGTGCGACCCGGCGCCGGGCCGGGCGCGAGCGGCGGCCGAGAAGTACGGTGTCCCCCGGTGGTATGAGGACTTCGGGTCGCTGCTGGCCGACGAGGGTGTGGACTCGGTGACGCTGTGTTCGCCAATCGGGCTGCACTACGAGCAGGGGCTGGCGGCGATCGAGGCCGGAAAGCACGTGCACTTCAACAAGACGATGGCGCTCACGGTTGAGGAGTGCGATGACCTGATCTCCCGGGCTGCTCAGCGCCGGGTGCGGCTGGTGGCCAGCCCGGGGATGATGCTCTACCCCCACAACCAGCGCCTGCGCGCGCGGCTGCGGGAGGGCGCGATCGGCCGGGTGTTGTGGGCCATCGCGGGGGTGGGGAGCGTCGGGAGCTACCATCTGCAGGAGGAGTTCCGCGCCGGCAACGACGTGCTCACCCAGGTGGATCCCACCTGGTACTTCCGCCGGCCCGGGGGCGGGCCGATGTGGGACGTGGTCGTCTACTGCCTGCACAACCTCACCGGGCTGCTGGGGCCGGTGCGCCGGGTGGCGGCGATGTCGGGGCTGGCCCTGCCCCGGCGAGAGTACGCTGGGGGCGTCATCGAGTGTGACATGGACGATAGCACCTTCCTAATCCTCGAGCTTGATGAGGCGGTGTACTCGCTGGTCTACGGAACGGTGGAGGGGACGGTGGTGTCGTGGTTCCAGCCGACCATCTTCGGCACCGCGGGCTCGGTGGTGGGCACCGAGCTGAATGGGGAGGAGATGCGCCGCGAGGGCGACCGCTTGCCCCACGTGGTCGGCGAGCACGCCCGCCTGCCGGAGTCGCACGTGTTCGAGGACATGATGCAGCTCGTGGACTGGGTCCGGGAGGGCATCCCGTCCATCGCCAGTGCCGAGCACGCTCGCCACGTGATTGACATCATCGAGTCCGGCTACCGAGCTGCCGAGACAGGTTGCACGCAGGACCTGCGCACCACCCTGGCGGTTGACGAAGCCGATGGATCTGCCTAGGATACGGCCGAGACAGGTCTGCCCGTCCCTGGGGCGAGGGGGACGCCTCGTGTCGGAGAAGCGACCGCTGTGACCTCTGAAGAGCGCGTGTCCGGCCAACGCGGAGGCTCGGGAGCAATCAGGCTGCGGGCGGTCCTCGTCGGCCTGGCGCTGATCCCCCTCAACGCCCGCTGGCTCATCGAGATCGAGTACGTCCGCTACTCCGACAACGCCACCACCGCGGCGCTGTTCTTCAACGCGCTCGCGATCCTGCTGGGCGCATTGGCGATCAACCGGGCGCTAACTCGTTTCGCGCCCCGCTGGGCCTTCACCCGGCAGGAGTTGCTCGTGGTCTACATCATGGTGACCGCGGCCACCGTCATGGCCGCGCACGATCAGCTCCAGATTCTACTCAGCACCCTCGCGGTGGTCGTGGGCCAGGCCACCCCCGGCAACCTCTGGGAGGTGGAGATCCACCCCCACTTGCCGCCTCACCTGGTGGTGCTCGACCGGAGCGTAGTGGACCCGCTCTTCTGGGGCGGGACCTCGCTTTATGCGGCCGGGCACTGGCGCGCGTGGATCGGGCCACTCGCCTGGTGGACCTTCCTGGCCACCGCGCTGGTGTGGGTGATGCTCTGCCTCGTGAGCCTCCTGCGCCGGCAGTGGGATGCCGAGCGCCTCAACTACCCGATCGCCGAGGTGCCGCTGGCGGTCAGCTCCCCCGGCTTCCTCGGGCAGCGGCTGCTGTGGATCGGCGTCGCACTGGGCGCGATTCCCCAGGCTGTCAACCTCTTGCACAGCTTCTGGCCCGCGGTGCCCGCGCTCACCATCGGCGGCCGCTACCTCCAGCCGCCTCTGCCCTGGGGACAGGTGTACATGCTGTGGATCCCGATCTTCCTCTACCCCTTTGCCTACGGGCTGGCATTCCTGCTGCCGCTCCACCTCATGTCGTCCTACCTGTTCTTCCTCGCGTTGAGCCGCATCGAGCTGGCGATCTCGGCCAGCTACGGCTACACGGAGTGGGGCGGCTTCCCCTTCGTCATGCAGCAGACCACCGGCGCCTGCCTGGGGGTGGCGCTGGTGGTGGTGTGGCTCGCCCGGGGGCACCTGAGGACCGTCTGGCGCAGCATCTGGGGCCGCCTTCGCCTCGACGACAGCGAAGAGCCGATGCCCTATCGGCTGGCCGCCATCGGCCTTGTCCTGGGGACGGCGGCCCTGGTGTGGTTCGCGGTCTCCGCCGGCATGCGCTGGCAGATCGCCGCGCTCTACATGGGCATCTTCCTCGCCATCGTGCTCACCGTCGCGCGTGTTCGGGCTGAGTTGGGGCTGCCGACCTTCGAGCTCTACCGGGCCGGCGCCGACCAGATCCTCACCCGGGTGGCGGGGAACCGCGCCTTCACCTCGCAGGAGCACACGGCGATGGCGCTCCTGTTCTGGCTCACCCGCACCCACCGCCAGTTCCCGGTGATGAGCCAGGCCGACGCGCTGCACATCGGGCGGCGGAGCCGCAGCCCGATGCGCAGGCTTCCCCTGGCCATCATGCTCGCGAGCGTGGTCGGCATCATCTCGGCCTTCTGGGCCATGTTGGATGTCACCTACCGGCTCGGCTACCACTCCGCCCGCTTCAGCACGGTCCCCGTCTTCTACTTCGGGATGGAGCCGGTGCTCCAGCTTCAGGGCAACCTCCAGATTCCCCAGCCCACCGACTGGGGCACTGTGGGGGCGTACGCCTTCGGCGCAGGGTTCACCATCCTGCTCGCCGCGCTGCGCACCAGGCTGCTGTGGTGGCCGCTGCATCCTGTGGGCTACCTCGCCTCCGGCAGCATCGGGGTCTACCGCTTATGGCTGCCCATATTCGTCACCTGGGTCATCAAGGCCGCCTTGCTGCGCTATGGAGGGCTGAGGGCCTACCGGCGCGCGCTGCCGTTCTTCCTCGGACTGGTGGTCGGCGAGTTCTCCTTCGCCTTCCTACGCACCCTGCTCGACCTCGCGCTGGGCCTCTACCTGCCCCCGGGCTCCGGCATCGGTGGGCTGTGACGGCGCGGTCCGCGCCGCTATAGGACGCTATAGGAGGCTGGACAATGCTTCCGGTGTCGTTGCGGTCAGCGGTTGTGCCGCTGACACTAACAGCGCTGCTTAGCGCGACAAGAGCGGCAGCGCGCAGTGCGGAGGATGCCGTGCAAGTGTGGCATGTGGCGCAGACTGAGATCCCCGGGATCCCTGGGGAGGTGCGGTTTCGCACCATCGGCGAGGCGGCGGCGCGCGCGGAGGCAGGCGATACGGTGCTGATCCACGGGGGCGTCTACCGCGAGCGGGTCGTCGTCGAGGCCGGCGGCGAGGCGGGCAAGCCGATCACATTCGCGGCGGCGCCCGGCGCGCACGTGGTGGTGACCGGGGCCGATGAGATCACCGACTGGGAGCGGGCTGCCGCCGACAGGCACGTCTACCGGACGCCCTGGCCGCATGCGTTCATCACCTGGAGCGAGCGCGGCGCCCACCCAGACGATGACTATCACATCGTGGTAGGCCGCGCCGAGCAAGTGTTCATTGATGGCTATCCGCTCCACCAGGTGCTAAGCCGCAATCAGATGTCGCGTGGGTCGTTTTTCGTGGACCTGGAGGCTCAGCGGCTGTATGTGTGGGGATACCACGACGAGGCGCTCGACGAGCGGCCGCGCCGGGTGCGCGTGGAGGCCTCGTCGCGGCCCGTGATCTGGGAGGTCGGAGCGGATCACGTCCACCTCAAGGGTCTGCGATTCCGCTATGCCGCTAACCACGCCCAGCAAGGGGCCGTCCAGTTCCGCGGGGACCACATCGTAGTCGAGGACTGCGTGTTCGAGCGCGCCAACGCCGCCGGCGCCTCGTTCAGGGGCAGCGATATCGTGGTGCGCAACTGCACATTCCAGGACAACGGACAGCTCGGCTTCGGGGCCAGTCGAGCCCACCGCCTTCTGATCACGGGCTGCCTGGTCCGGAACAACAACACCAGGGGATGGGACCGCGGCTGGGAGGCGGGCGGGAACAAGATCTGCCTCTCCAGGGGCGTGGTCATCGAGAACAGCACGTTCATCGAGAACCGGGGCTCGGGGATCTGGTTCGACATCGGCAACGAGGACTGCGTGGTCCGCAACTGCCTGATCGCGGACAATGAGGACGCCGGCATCTTCTACGAGATCTCCTACGGCCTGCACGCACACGACAACGTCATCATGGGCAACGGGTTCGCCGAGGCCTACGGCTCGTGGGGCGTCGCCTGCGGCATCTCGCTCTCCAGCTCCCCCGGCTGCGTGATCGAGCGGAACCTCATCGTGGGCAACAAGGAGGGCCTCAGCTTCCGGGAGCAGCTCCGCACCACTCCCCTCATAGATCGGCGAGGAGAGGAGCCCGTGTGGAACCGGGACCACGTGATGCGCAACAACGTCATCGCCTACAACCGCGATGCGCAGGTCTGGGGGTGGTTCGACGTCGGCGACCAGCGCCACTGGCCGGCCGCTAAGCAGGAGGCGGCGACGCTCAGGCCCGCGGGCGAGGGTCATCCGGCGGGGCTGACGCTGGAGACGCTCAATCTGCGCTTCGCAGATAACGTCTACTACGCCGCGCCTGGCCAGGGGTTTGTCAACTGGGGCGTTACGTGGGATGCCATGCATCGGCGGTACGCAAGCCTGGACGAGGTCCGGCACGAGCTGGGGCTCGATCAAGGCGGGGTGGTCGCTGAGCCCGGCTTCGCCAGCATCGGTGCGAGGGACCTCCGCGTCCCCGCGGGCAGCGTGCTGCTGAGAATGGGATGCTACCCGAGAGGGGAGGTGCCAGGCGTGCGGCTCGGCGTCCGCTCGTCTCCAGGAAAGGAGGGGTGAGGCCCGCGGGCGGAGTTGACAGGGATGGCGCCAGGGCCTAACATGGTCTCCTCAGCCCATCGGGCCTCACTCGCTCGCTGCCTGGGGAGCATCTGGAGGGCGCTCGTGCCGACACTCATACGACAGCTCGCGCTGTGGTTCGCGGTCGCACTCGCGGTGGGGGTGTGCGGAGGCGCCCTCGCCGGCGGCGCGGCGGGGCCGCCCTTCCCGCGCATCGCCAATGTGTACGGGCTCTGGCTCGACCGCGACACGGCCTATGTGGTCGGGCAGGAGGCGAGCCTCGATGAGATCGCTCGCTACGACCTACTGCTCGGGGTCAACGGCCCGTGGCAGGACCCGGCGAGCTGGCCGGAGCTGCGGCGGCGCCTCGACGCGCTCCGCGCCCGCAACCCCAACCTGCGGGCGCTGAGCTTCGTCTACAGCGCGCCCTACACGTACCCCGAGGTCCTCAACTGGCACTCGTTCTATGTTCCCCCGCCGGCGGGGGCGTGGCTGCGCAGCACCGACGGCCGGCGCATCCGCGGCTGGCCCGGCACCTACATGCTCGACCTCACCCGGCGCGAGGTCATCGAGTGGATGGCCCAGGGCGCCGTCTGGGCGGCCTGGAGCGGCGGCTTAGACGGCGTGTTCGTGGACTCCATGATGCCGGGCTTCGACTACTGGGCCTGCGAGATCGCCACCGGAGAGCCCTACGCGGTGGACTTGGACGGCGATGGGCAGGAGGACCCGCCCGAGCGCCTCAACCCCCTGTGGCGCTCCGCCAAGCAGGACCTCGGCCGGCGCATCCGGGAGCTGCTCGGCGACGAGCCGCTGTTCATGGCCAACCAGGCTGGCGACGACCTCCACGGCGAGCTCAACGGCATCTACCTCGAGGACTATGTGGATGCGGTCGTCGCCGGGGTCTGGGACTGGGAGCACCTGCTTGGGATATACCTGCATTGGGCCGACACCCCGCGGCGGCCCAACATCACCGTGCTGGGCTGCAGCAGCGGCGTCGAGCCGCCCTTCGACGTCTGGGACCGCCCCGAGGCGGAGCGCGGCGCGCTGCTCGCCCGCGGGCGGGGGGAGCTGCAGCGCATGCGCTTCGGCCTCACGACCGCGCTCATGGGCGACGGCTACTACAGCTTCGACATGCATACCCGCTGGCGGGGGCAGCTCTGGTGGTACCCGGAGTACGACGCGCCCCTCGGCTACCCCACCGGCCCCGCGGCGCGCCACCCCGACGGGACCTGGCGCCGGGCCTTCGAAGGCGGCCTGGTGGTAGTGAACCCGACCAGGTGGGATGTGCAGGTCGAGTTGGCCCAGCGCGCCCAGGACGTGAGCAGCCGCAGGGTGGGCACGACGTTCGCCATCCCGGGGATGGACGGGCGGATCTTCGTCCCCACGGATGAGGCGCCGCGCGCTGGCGACTGGGAGGAGCCCCGCCCGCTGCTCACGCGCGACGGACCGGCTGGGGTAGTCACCCGCGGGGACACGGTGGTCATCCGCTGGGGAGAGGGCGCGGCGGCGCGCTTTGACGGGGCGGGCAACCTAGTGGGCCTGTGGGCCTCCGGCGAGGATCTGCTGACCTCGGTCCGCGCGGTGATGGTCGCGGATGAGCGTTGGCAGGACTTCGCCGCCGGTGACTTCTCTCACGATGTCCACCCCGATGGCACTCTCACTTTCCGGGGCCGCCGCAGCGACGACGGCCAGACGCTGGAGTACGTCCAAACCGTGGCCGCCGTCGGCGCCTCCCTGGTCATCGAGTACCGCTGGCGGGCGGTGACCGCGCTGCACCTGCACGCCTTCCGGCAGTTCCTGGCGCTGCCGGTGCGCGCGTTTGGCGGAGGAATGGCGCGGCACGAGGGCGGCGAGGCGCCCTTCCCCGAGGAGCGGGCTGAAGGAGCCAACCTGGCCGGCGATCTGCGGGACATCACCCTCGTGACCCGGGCCGGCGCGCGCCTCAGGGTGAGCCTCCCGCAGAGCGGATACTTGCTTGACGAGCGCCACTACGGCGGCAGCGGCTACATCCTCGCCTTCCACCCCGTTGGCGGGGACATCGAGGCGGGCCGGGAGTGGAGCTATCGGATCACCCTCACCCCGGCGGGCCGGTAGCGGCGGCGCCGGGGCCGGGGTCGCCGGGCAGCGCGCTCAGCGGGCGCGCAGGCTGCGGGCGAGCTCCTTGCGCAGGCTCAGGTAGTGCTCCAGGTGCTCGACGGGGATGTCGTGCGTCAGCCCGCCGCCCACGTTGACGACGAAGCGCCGCGCCCGGGAGCCCACCTCCATGCACTCCCGGACCTCGCGGGCGATCGCCTCCCGGGGCCCGCGCGCCAGCGTGCTGCTGTTGATGTTCCCGATGAGGATCTTGTCGGGATAGCGTTCGACCAGCGAGCCGAGGTCCACCAGGTACTCGAAGTTGAGCCCCTCCGCGCCGGCCGCGAAGACATCGTCCACGAACTCCGAGCAATCGCCATCGCTGGTGAAGATGATGGGCACACCCTTGTCGAGCAGGGGCCGGAAGATCGTCGGGTAGTGGGGGAAGATGTGTCGGCGGTACCACGCGGGGGAGAAGACCGGCCCGCTGGACATGGTCAGGTCGTCGTGGAGGATGAAGGCGTGCAGTCCCTCGACCTGGGACCAAGCGGTGGTGATGCGCAGCGACACCTCGGCGAAGCGCTCCATCAGGGCCCCGAAGCGCCGTTCGTCCTCCATGCCCGCGAGGCACAGCAGCTCGAAGCCGAAGATCGCCAGGGGCCAGTGGAAGCAGGTGGTGTAGTGGTGCGGGATGGGGTAGCACAGCTCGCCCGTGCTCGCCAGCATCGCCTGGTACTGGACAGTGAACTCCTGCCGGTACTCCTGGACCGTCTTGGGGAAGTGGGCCAGGGGCTGGAACTCGAGCGCCTCCTCGACCGAGGCCGGCTTGGGCACGTGCACGAAATGGCGGCCGTCCTCCTGGTGCGCGGCGGCGAAGATCCCCCACTGCACAACGGGAAGGCCCTGGGGGTTGCGCTTCACGGTCTCGCCGTCCTCCCAGTCGTAGACCGGCGAGCCCGGCCCCGGCAGGCCCCCGCCCCACAGCAGGTCCACCTCGAAGGCGTCGGCGACCCGCCGGAAGGCCTCGCCGATGCGGTCCGGCTCCGCCACCGGGTCAATGCCCGAGAAGTGTCGGATCGCAGCGCGGGACAGCCCTCCCAGGTGCTCCATCACAGGGATCCGCGCGCCGTCGTAGTCCGGCCGCAGCACCGCGAGCCCGAGGTCCTTCGCCATGCTGGTCTCCTCTCATCGTCCTCCCGCGCCGGGGAGGCCTCTGTGGTTCCCCGCGCGCCGCGGCAGCCCTGCGGGCGACCTGCCACCCTGGCGAGCAGCGCGGCCGCGGCCCCGGGAACCCAGCAAGGATTCTGCGCCGCGGGAGAATGCACTGCCGCCCTGGGGTCGAATCACGTGTGGCTGAGGAGGCGCCAATGAGTGAGCTGCCCTTTCGCCAGATCCACCTTGACTTCCATACCAGCGAGCACATCCCGCGGGTGGGGGCTGACTTCGACCCGGATGAGTTCGCTGACACGCTCGCCGCGGCGCACGTGAACGCCATCAACCTGTTCGCCCGCTGTCACCACGGGTGGGTGTACTACAACACCCGCCGCTTCCCCGAGCGCCGCCACCCGCACCTGGCCTGCAACCTGCTGGAGCAGCAGATCGAGGCCTGCCACGCCCGGGGGATCGTGACGCCCATCTACGTGACCTGCGGCTGGGACGACTACACGGCTCGGGAGCACCCGGAGTGGCTGGTGCTCGACGAGAACGGCTGCCAGGTGGGCACGAAGCCCTTCGAGGCGGGCTTCTACCGGCGCCTGTGCTTCAATACCCCTTACGTGGATTTCCTCGAGGCCCACACAGTGGAGCTGTGTGAGATGTTCGAGGTGGATGGGTTCTGGTTCGATATCTGCTCGGCCACGCCGTGCTGTTGCCGCTACTGCCGGGAGGGGATGCTGGCCGAGGGGCTGGACCCCTCGGACGCCGGCCAGCGGGAGAGGTACGCGGAGGAGGTGCTGCTGCGCTTCCAGGAGCGCCTGTCCCGCGTCGTCCGTTCCCACCACCCCGACGCGACTATCTACTACAACGGCAACAGCGGCACGGTGATCCGCAGGACGCTGCACACCTTCACCCACCTCGACCTGGAGTCCCTGCCCGGCGGCGTCTGGGGCTACCTGCACTTCCCCGTCACCCAACGCTATGCCCGCGCCCTGGGCGCCGAGACCGTGGGCATGACCGGCAAGTTCCACACCTGGTGGGGCGACTTCCACTCCTTCAAGAACCGGGCCGCGCTCGAGTACGAGTGCCTGCGCTCGCTCGCGCTGGGGGCCAAGTGCTCGATCGGCGACCAGCTCCATCCCACGGGCAGGATCTGCCAGGCCACCTACGAGCTGATTGGCGAGATCTACAAGAAGGTCGAGGCGGCGGAGGCCTGGTGCCAGGGTGTGCAGCCGGTCGCCGACATCGGGGTGCTGACGCCCGAGGAGTTCGCGCCCGCGGCGGCCGGGCGGGTGGACCCGATCGTCGCCGCCGCGACTCGGATGCTCCAGGAGCTCCGGCACCAGTTCGACATCCTCGACTCGCAGTCCGACTTCTCGGGCTACCGGGTCCTCATTCTTCCCGACGCCATCCCGGTGGATGAGAAGCTGGCCGAGCGGCTCACGGGCTTCCTCGCCCGGGGCGGCGCGCTGATCGCCTCCCACCGCGCCGGGCTCACGCCGGAGGGCAATCGCTTCGCGCTCGAGGAGTTCGGGGTGCGCCTCGTGGGCGAAGCGCCCTACTCGCCGGACTTCCTCCTGCCGGGCGCGCTCGGGGCCGGGCTGCCCGACACCCCGCACGTCATGTACCTGCGCGGGCTCGCCGTCGAGCCCGCGGCAGGCGCCCAGGTGCTGTGCCCGGTCGAAAAACCCTACTTCAACCGCACCTGGCGCCACTTCTGCTCCCACCAGCATACCCCGGCCGAGGGGCCGGCCGACTACCCGGGCGTCGTGCGCGCGGGGAGCTGCATCTACTTCGCGCACCCCATCTTCGCGACCTACGACCAGTACGCACCCCTCTGGTGCCGGTCGCTGCTGGGCGCGGCCCTCGACCTGTTGCTGCCCGAGCCGGCCGTGCGAGCCGGCGGCCCGAGCACCGCCTGCTTCACCCTCAACAGCCAGCCCGACCATCGGCGGCTGGTGCTCCACGTGCTGCACTACATCCCGGAGCGCCGGGCCGCGCAGCTCGACATCATCGAGGACGTGATCCCGCTCTTCGATGTGCCGGTGTCGGTCCGAGCGCCCCAGGGCGCCCGCGCCGTCGAGCTCGTGCCGCAGGGAGAGCCGCTGCCCTTCACCCAGCGGGACGGCCGCCTCGAGTTCACCCTCCCCAGGGTCGAGGGGCACCAGATGGTGTGCATCGCGCTGTCGGGGGAGCGAGCATGAAACCAGCACTAGCAGGGGCGCTGGCCGCCGCCGCGCTCGCGAGCGCCTCCAGAGGAGATACCATGCAGAGCAGTCCCCAGCTGGCCAACGTCCAGGCCGTCTTCTACGTGTGCGCGGCCTCCGGCGATGACGCGAACTCGGGCGATGAGGCCGCGCCGTTCCGCACGATCCCGCGCGCCCAGGGCGCGGTGCGGGAGACCATCGCCGCGGGGATGACGGGCGACGTGGTCGTCCACCTGCGGGGCGGCGTATACTACCTCGACGCCGCGCTGCACTTCGACGCGCGCGACTCGGGCCGGGATGGCCACCAGGTCATCTACCGGAGCTATCCGGGCGAGCGCGCGGAGATCGTCGGCGGCCGGCCGGTCAGCGGCTGGGAGCACGTGGGCGATGGCCTGTACCGCGCCCCCATGCCCAAGGATCGCGTCTTCTGGGCGCTATTCGAGAACGGGCAGTGGTGTCCGCCCGCGCGAGAGCCGAATGAGGGCTACCTGCGTGCCGCCGACGGCTCCCAGACCGCGGAGGGGACGACTGTCACCTTCGCGGAGGGCGATTTGCCGGAGCCCTTCGACTGGCGGCACGCGCGGGTGGCGATCTGGGCCGGCGCCTTCCACGAGGGCAACAACTACGACTGGTGGGAGACCATTGCACCCATCGAGGAGGTGGACTGGGACACGCGCACCATCCGGCTGGCGACGCGGACCTACTGGAACGCCAGCAAGGGCAACCGCTACTACGTCATGGGCGCGAAGGCCTTCCTGGACCAACCGGGCGAGTGGCACCTAGACCGTGACGAGGGGGCGCTCTACTATCGGCCGCGGCGCACCCCCATCGAGGAGCAGTGCATCGTCGCCCCGACGACCAAGAGCGTGATTCGGGTCGAGGGCGAGAGCATGGACCGGCTGGCGGAGAACATCGTCTTCCAGGACCTGGTGCTCTCGCAGTCCGATGCACCCGGGACGTTTGCGCCCGGCGTCGCGGCAAGCACACAGGGCCTGGTGTACATGCGCAATGCGCGCAACATCTCCCTGCGCGACTGTCACATCTACGGTGCCGGCGGCAATGGCGTGTCGTTCGAGCAGTACAACCAGGGGCACGTCGTGTCTGGCTGCCTCATCGAGGAGATGGGCTACTGCGCGGTGATGGTGCTCGGGTTCTGGCCCGGCGGCGGTCCCTTCAACAGCCCCGCGGAGGCCTTCGTCAACCGGGGGCACACGATCACAGACAACTACCTGCGCGGCGGTGGACGGCGGGTCGGCCACGGCTCGGGGGTGTGGATCCACCACAGCGGCGAGAATGAGGTCTCCTACAATCTGATCGAAGACATGCCGCGCTACGGGGTCGAGCTGCTGGGATCCAGCTACGAGTTCATGAAGCCCGCGCCGGAGCGGGGACACGATGGGGTCTACTACGGTCAGACCGTGACGTGGGAGAACCACATGGAGTTCATCCACACGCGGGGCAACCGCATCGTCTTCAACGAGCTGCGCGACTTGATGAAGAACGGCCAGGATGGCGGCGCAATCACGGCCTGGGGGACGGGCACCGGGAACGTGATCTCAGACAATCTGATCCACAGCATGAACGCGTTCTGGTCGCAGAACCATGGCATCCTCATCGGGATCTACCTGGACGACGCGGCAAAGCACTTCACGGTCACGCGCAACGTCGTCGCCCGCCTGAGCGGCTCCGACATGGTGTACCCGTTCCTCATCAAAGGCGTCCACAACGTAGTCAGCAACAACATCGCGGCCGACAACCAAGCGCGGGCCAGCTTCTACATGATCAAGGCGGGCCTGGCCGGGCTCCCCGACTCGGTACCCGGGGTCGAGGACGAGCCGGTCGAGCACGCGACCTTCACCCGCAACATCGCCTACCAGAGGGGCGGCTCCACCGTCTACCAGTTCTACCCGTGGACGGATACGATGGTCGCGGAATCGGACCACAACGTCTTCTACCACCCCGACGGCGCCTACCAGGTCGTCATAGACTGGCGGCCCGTGCCCTGGGAGGAGTGGAGGCGTCTTCTCGGCGGGAAGTATGACCAGCACAGCGTGCTCGCGGACCCGGAGTTCACTGACCCGGAGCACTTCGACTACCGGCTGCGGCCAGGCTCGCCGGCGCTGGCGCTGGGGTTCGAGGAGATAGACCTGAGCCGCGTCGGGCCGCGGCCAGGCTTCCGCTTCGCGGCGCAGATCGAGCAAGCTAACCGGCGCTTCGGCCGGTGAGGAGTGGCTGATGCAGACCCCGAGGGAGGTCGTAAGCAGGATCGTGAGGCGCGACAGCCCGGACCGCATCGGGCTCTACGACTTCTACTGGCCAGACGCGCTGCGCCGGTGGGCGGCTGAGGGCTATCCGACCGACGAGCAGGGCAACCCGCGGGACGCCACAGACGTGTTCGGGCTGGACATGTGCGGCGTGGGAGGGTGGTTCGACGCGCTGCCCTGGCGGGGTTGGTCGGAGGTGGTGGAGGAGTCGGAGGAGTGGATCGTGCGCCGCAACGGGGCGGGGGCTGCGCTCAAGTACTGGAAGCACAAGTCCGGCACGCCGGAGCACATTGACTTCCGCATGACCAGCCGGGAGGTGTGGGAGCGGGACTATCGGCCCCATGTGGTGAAGCTCGACCGGGAGCGCGTCGACCTGGAGGGGGCAAGGCGAGCTTACGCGGCGCGCCGGGAGCAGGACCTCTGGGTCTACTACGGGCACCTGTTCCTGTTCGAGAACATGCGCCAGAGCATGGGCGATGTCTGCCTGTACGAGAGCCTGCTCCTCGACCCCGGATGGATTCACGACTACGGCCGCGTTTACACCGACTTCTTCAAGGCCCATTTTCAGCTACTCATTGACGAAGTCGGGGCGCCCGACGGCATCTGGATCTTCGAGGACCTGGGCTATCGCAACGGGCTGTTCTGCTCCCCCCGGGTCCTGGAGCAGCTCATCTTCCCCTACTACCGGGAGCTGGTGGACCACTTCCACGCGCAGGGCCTGCCGGTGATCCTGCACAGCTGCGGGGGCATCGAGGCCGCCCTGCCCCTGATCGTCGAGGCCGGCTTCGATGGCCTCAACCCCATGGAGGTCAAGGCCGGCTGCGACGTGGTCCGCTTCGCCAGGCGCTACGGCGACCGGCTCTGTTTCTGCGGCGGCCTGGATGTGCGCATCCTCGAGTCAGGCGACCGGGAGCACATCCGCCGCGAGATCGTCTCCCTGCTCCGGGCCATGAAGGACACCGGCGCCGGATATCTGTTCGGGTCCGACCACTCGGTCACGCCCAATGTGTCCTATGAGGACTACCGGTTCGCGCTCGATGTGTACCGGGAGCAGATGATCTACTGAGGGACGCCGGCGGCACAGGCAGGCACGGCAGCGAAAGGGACCAGGATGGCGGCAGACACGATCGAGGCGCGCAAGGAGCGCTGGCGGGGGCAGGTGCTCGGGACCGACCCGCCGGCCCACCTGTTTATGATCGTCTACGACCCGGGGGGGCCTGAGCGCCCTCTGCCGTGGCCGACCCGGAAGGCGGAGCGAGTGGAGTGGGCCTGGCAGCTCTACCTGCGCCAGCGCGAGCGCGCGGAGTGGCTCCGCGACGACACCGTCCCCTTCCTGAACCTCTACACCGGCACCGAGATCTTCGCCGAAGCCTTCGGCTGCCCCGTCCACCGGCCTGAGAACGAGATGCCGTTCGCCCTGCCTTGTGTGAGCAGCGCCAGGGAGGCTGATCGGCTCCGGGCGCCCAGCGTAGACGCCTACCCGCTGGGCGACCTGTGGGAGATGGCCGACGAGCTGCGCCGCCGCGCCGGCCCGGAGGCGCCTCTGCGACTCCCCGACCTCCAGAGCCCCATGGACATCACAGCGCTCATCTGGGACAAGAACGACCTTTATCGCGCGCTGGTGGAGGCCCCCGAAGCCGTCAAGGCGCTATCCGCGAAGGTCACAAGCCTGCTCAGCGCCTTCCTGGACGCGTGGTTCGAGCGCTATGGGACAGAGTACATCGCCCACTACCCGGACTACCTCATGTCGGGAGGCTTCACAGTCTCCGAGGACGAGGCCGGAGCGGTCAGCCCGGGGATGTTCGCCGAGTTCTTCCAGCCCCACCTCGAGGCCCTCTCGCAGCGCTACGGCGGCCTCGGGGTGCACTGCTGCGCGCACGCGCGCCACCAGTGGGAGGGCTTCCGGCGGCTGCCCAACCTGCGGGTGCTGAACTTGGTGCAGCCCCCGGAGATCATCCGCGAGGCATATGGCTTCTTCGCCGACGGCATCCTCCAGTACCACAGTTGGTGCGGCGAGGGCCCGCCGTGGACGTGGCCGGAGCAGCACCCGCCCAGGTCGCGGGTAGTGATGGAGGTCGCGGCGGGCTCGCGGGAGGAGGCGATGGAGCTGTCAGAGCGCCTGTGGGCGGCCTGCGGGAGGGAATAGGGCAGACGTGGTGGGGGCGTACGGGGCTGGCGTCCGCAGGCCTGGGGGGGTTGACAGGTCGGGTCCGGCGGCGTATACTGGTCTGTGACGGTAGCGCTAACATGGGTCCCGGCGGGCCGTCGGGTGGGAGCGGCTGCCTGTGTGCACCAGCTCCTGATGCGGGCGTCGGGGCTGTGGGGCGCCGAGTACACCAGTGGGCGCACGGAGCGGGCGGTCAGGGGCCGGTCACGGGAGTCGTCGCCGGGGCGCCTCCGGGGTCACCAGCCGGGAGGTCGCCGAGCGGGCGCGCGTGTCGACGATGACCGTCTCGCGGGTCTTCGACGAATCGGGCCGGCTGGGGCGTGTGCGCGCCTCGACTCGCGCCCGGGTGCTGAAGGCGGCCCGCGAGCTTGGCTACCGGCCCCACCGGGCGGCGCGTGTGCTGGCCCGCCGGAGGAGCCACCTCATCGGCGTACTGCTGCCGGCCTTCACCGGTGGCTTCACCTCCCAGGTCATGGACGGCGTCGCCGCGGAGGCCCACCGCTCAGGCTACCACACCACCTTCGCTCTGCGCAGCGCGACCGGATGGGACCTGCGGGCCGCGCTCGACCATCTTCTCGAGCAGCGGGTCGAGGGCATCGTGTACTACCCAGCCAGCAGTGCCCCGGTCCGGCACAAAGCGACGGTGGAGGAGCTGCGTTCGCTGCCGGTGGTGCTGGTGGACCTGGATGTAGAGGGTCTGGACCTCCCTCTCGTGACCACCGATGACGCGAACGGCATCGAGCAGGCGGTCGCGCACCTGGTGTCGCTGGGCCACGAGCGGATCGGGTACCTCTCCGGACCGCGGTGGGCCTCGACGGCCCAGGTCCGGCTACGGGGCTTCCGGGAGGCGATGGCGCGGCGAGGGCTGGCGGTGCCAGAGGACTTCGTGGTGCACCAACGCGAGATGGTGCACAACCGCGGGGCGATCGTAGAGCCCGCCCTGAGGCTCCTCGACGTGCTCCCCGCGCCAAGCGCGGTGATCACCTGGAACAGCCAGACCGCGGCCGGTCTGCTGTGGGCGGCGAGAAGCCGGGGCGTGGCGGTGCCGGGCGATCTGGCTGTGGTTGGCTACTCAGAGCCGTGGCTGTGCGAAATGTGGTCGCCCGGGCTGACCACGGTCAGGCAGCCCAGCCACGCCATCGGCGTGGAGGCGGTGCGAGTGCTGCTGCGCCTGATCGCGGGCGAGCAGCCGGAGGGGGAGTCGCGTGTAAGATTGCTCCCGACGGAGCTGGTGATTCGGGAGTCTTGTGGGCATACTGCCAGTGGCGCCATGGCGGTGCATGCTCGACCCGAGGGG
>Ga0209102_1000198_pt1 | contig 41493 bp, 43 predicted proteins | sample ConPoolayeHmetaG_FD_185483 | JGI IMG/M metagenome (GOLD analysis project Ga0209102, IMG submission 185483) | Hot spring microbial mat communities from California, USA to study Microbial Dark Matter (Phase II) - Cone Pool mat layer H metaG... ...
GATGACGCATAGACTATTTAATAATTCCGAAGCCTATCAGCCGCCACCTTCCACCAATCTTTCGGCTGACCGCCACGCGGGCATTATCCTCCGCACAAACCGAACGGGTAAGCTGCAGCTCAGCCACGTCCTTTTTCTTGCTGACCACTTTTCCGACAGTGGGAGCTGTCCCAACATCCAGTAGGAGAACCTCGCCTACGTTGATTCCTTCAACCTTAAGCAGTTCCTTAGTTCCCACAGCCCTCTCGAAAAGGTGAAATTCAAGAGACATCACAAGCCTCGTTGGTGGAAGAGTCCCAGGTTTACCAACGATGTTTCCAATCAGTCCATCAGCCTTAGTCAACGAGGGGTCAAGAAGCGTTCCCACCCCAACCAAGCCGCCACAATATGCCTCTTTCACCTGTCGACCTCCAGCGTGAAGGCTGACAATCTTTGTGAAAAGTGGCTCAGAGGAACCTGACTGTGGCTTCGTGATTCCTGGGCGAATCTCGATTTCGTCACCTACTCTGAAGACACCTTGATAGATTGAGCCTCCTATTACGCCTCCAACGAGGTCGTCAATTGGGGTTCCAGGCTTGTTCACGTCGAAGGATCTGACAACGTGTAGTCGTGGTGGCTTCGCAGGGTCTCGAATCGGCGTTGGAATGTGCTTCTCAAGCATATAGAGAAGAAGGTCAATGTTCACTCGGTTCTGGGCTGAAATAGGAACTACGGGCGCTTTTTCAGCAACGGTTCCCTTCGTAAAGGCCTTGATTTCCTGATAGCTCTTCAAAGCGCGGGCTTTGTCAACTAGGTCAACCTTGTTTTGGGCGATTACGATCTTGTTTATTCCGACTATTTCGATGGCTGCAAGGTGTTCGCGGGTTTGAGGCTGCGGACAAGGCTCATCAGCAGCAATGACGAGGATTACGCCGTCCATGACAGCAGCTCCAGAAAGCATTGTTGCCATCAGCGCCTCGTGACCTGGCGCATCGACGAAGCTTAAGCCTCTCACGTATTCGCCTTTTGAGCCGCATCTTGGACAAGTTTCTTGGGTTGAAAAGTTACGTGGGCTTTCGCATTTTGGGCATCTGTAAACAACCGTGTCGGCGTATCCGAGCTTAATCGTGATTCCACGTTTCAGTTCCTCGCTGTGCCGCGACGCCCAAACTCCGGTTAGCGATTCAACCAGCGTCGTTTTTCCATGGTCAACATGCCCAATTGTGCCTATGTTGACCTCAGGCTGCTGCTTCAAAGCCTTTTGTTCATGCATAACAGCCTTCTGCGGTGCTTTTTTGGTTGAATCGCTCATCTTGTATTTCTCCGTTCTTTTATTCAAATAGGAAACTGTTCACAATAAATATGTTTCTGAATGGCTATACTGGTTAAGTCGTAATGTGTATTATTAACCAAAAAATGTTACAAAAAGAGACAGAAAAATCAATGAAAATTCTTGCTTAGAAACTACTTCTTCCGTCTGAACTCTGTGTTCATAAATAATATTTATGCTGGGTTTAGAAACGAGAAAAATTGTGCACGCCTTTTGGGAGAGGTTTGAAGCAGAAAAGCGCTCAGCAATTATGGGAATTCTCCAAACTTCTCCCTTAGGGTGTGCACTTTAGGCTCTCTGTCTCAGCACCCCGTATAACCTCAAACTCGGCTGGCTACTTAGATTGTTACTGCCTTTTAGGGCTAGGCTGATTCAGCTGACTGGACGTTGCATTCCACGTAGTACTGGGCGTTTTCGGTGAAAACCGTGATGCCAATTGTGACCCCGATGTCGTTGACGCTTATGCTGTCTGGGCTTTCAATGTAAAGGATCAAAGTGTCGCCTGAGGCTAACGGCTTGTCATAGGTGTCAGTTGTATAATTCGCAACCTTTCCTGAAGTATAAAGGAAGTTTGTCCAGCTGTGAGTCACGTTAGGGCAGTTAAGCGAGGTTGAGATCGCAGAACCCAAGCGAATGTAGTACACTGAGCCCCAGCTAGCTTCGACTCCTCTGACCTGAACCTTGTCGATGACCACATCTCTTCCGCCGACATTATCAATGGCAACAGCTGCGTAAGCTGTTCCATCACCATAAACCCAAATTGCCTGTTTCGTAAGTTTCAATTGCTCTTGCTGAGTTCTTGTTGAGGTTATGTTCACCGCGTACATTGTAACCACGCCTGCGAGAAGCACCGAGACCACCAAGATTATCAGTGTTGAGACAACGTTGCTAAGCGCTTTTCTGTTTGAAATCAGTTTTTTCATTTCATATCCATCCTATGAAGTTAGGATAAACAGTCTATTCATGTATTAGGATTTGTGCGTAGAACACGAGCACACACAGTTCAGACTCTGAATTTAGACCCACGGTTCAGACGAGTACCATTAATGTCTTTTTGGGCAATTTAGGCAGAATTTGGAAACAACTTTTTATAATGCGCAGCCCTCTTAATGTTGCAGAGAAATAATACAAGGCGGGTGGTTGTTGTGGCAAACTGCGAAAAATGTGGACTACCACTTCCAATCGGGGCTGAGTACTGCCCGAACTGCGGAGTTCCTGCCAGAAAAAAAGTTGAAGCAGCTGTTCCCGTAGCTGCCCCGCTGGCTAAACTGATCGAAGCAGGCTTACTTGGAGCTTCCATTGCAATTATGATAAGTTTTTTCATTCCAGAAGGAATTAACGTGTACTTTATTCCGTCGTTTTTAGGAGCCGTTGCAGCCGTTTTTCTTTTTAGAACCCGAAGGGTGGAAGAGGCTTTGGTTATTGCCTTCAGTGTTTACATTTTTACAGACGCGATAATCACGGTGCTCAATTTGTCCTCGTTATACTTCAGCAGCATGTCGTGGGTTGACATGGCAAACGAAGTTCCAAGCCTATACGATGAGCTGTACAATGTGCCAAGCCTTGCAACCATCATCGCCTACGCTGTTGACCCAATCAGCGCCGTAGTTGCAGCTTACTTAGGATACAAGATAACGCCGAAGTACCGCGCGAGAGAACCTACGCCCTACTCGTATGAAAGAAGAGAAGATCAGGGTGGAATCGTGTACGCTGTGAAAGGCGGGGAAATGAAGACTTCAGCAAGCTTTACTCATAACGTTTAAATACTAAGCCATTTAGGTCATCTATACTTGCTGGTTTAAGACTGAGTGAATGAAATGAACGTGCCAAAAGAAATTTCCACGTACTGTCCAAAGTGCAAGACACATACTTCGCACTCTGTTTCGCTCTATAAGGAAGGAAGAAGAAGAGCTCTTGCTGTTGGAGAACGCCAACATGAACGTAAGAGAAAAGGGTATGGCGGGCAAAAGTATCCCATGTTGAAGAGGAAGGCGAAAACAACCAAGAAGCAAGCATTAAAAATAAAATGCAAACAATGTGGTTACACGAGGCAGAAAAAGGGAATTAGGCTTAGAAAAGTAACTATACAATAGGCTAAAGGGATGATTGACAAATGAGCCAATGGGATAAAATTATACCTAAACCTCGAACAACTTTTCTTCAAGTGAAGTGCCCAGACTGTGGAAACGAGCAGTCAATCTTCAGCCACATCGCAAACACGGTTAAATGCAACATTTGCGGAACAGTCCTCGCTGAACCAACGGGTGGTAAAGCTAGAATCAAAGGTGAAGTCGTCAAAGTTTTGGAGTAAAGACACAAAATGTCTTTCCTAAGAAAGGATGAGTGGCCTGAGCTAGGAGAGCTCCTAGTAGCCTCGGTTGTTCAGATAACGAATTACGGGGTTTACGTTAAGCTAGACGAGTATGAAAAAGAAGGCTTTCTGCACATTTCTGAAATTTCTTCAAGCTGGGTAAGAAACATACGTGACTATGTTCATGAAGGAGAAAAAGTCGTCCTGAAAGTTTTAAGAGTTGACCCAGAAAAAAAACAAATTGACCTTTCGCTGCGAAGAGTCACGAGAAGTGAAAGAAGAGAAAAAATGCTTTTGTGGAAACAAGCAAAGAAGGCTGAAAGCCTGCTTAGAAGCGTGTCTCAAAAACTCGGGATACCCGTAGAACAAGTTTATGAAAAAGCAGGGGCACCGCTTGAACAGGCGTTTGGGACACTTTATGAAGGACTAGAAAAAGCAGCGAGAGAGGGAGTAGATGCGCTTTTAGAAAAGGGAATACCTAAAGACTTAGCTGAAACGCTCACTGAAGTCGCCAAAGACAAAATCAGGATATCCATGGTAAAAACCAAAGGAATGTTGAATATCAGCTGCACCCAACCAGACGGCGTACTTCGAATTAAGGAAGCCCTAAAAAAGGCTCAAAATATAAATGTGGCTCGCGGGGCAAAAATTGAAATATACACTGTTTCGCCTCCCAAGTACCGCATAGAAGTCTCAGCAGGCGACCGCAAAGAGGCAAACGACATAATGAAAAGAGCCGCAGACGCTGCTATCGAGGGGATATTGAAGGCGAGAGGGCAGGGAACTTTCGAAAGAGGATAGCCTTCATGGTTTGGCTGATGAGAAAATGCACTCGCTGCGGAAAATACACGCTTAAGCAGGACAAATGCCCACATTGCGGCGGAGAAACACGCATACCTCACCCAGCTAAGTTCTCGCCGGAAGACAAGTACGCAAGATACAAAGGCATGATGAGGAGCCTTAAGGAATGAAAGAGACAACAATAACTGTTATTGAAAAGGTTAAGTTGAAAAATCCTGTTTTGATTGAGGGGCTGCCAGGGCAAGGCATGGTTGGAAAAATCGCGGTGGATTACCTCATAAAGCACCTCCAAGCTCAAAAGATGGCTGAACTCTATTCTCCACACTACGCGTATTACGTTTTAGTTAACAAATCCGGCGCAGTGAGATTACTTCGCTCCGAATTTTACTGCTGGAAAAACCAGAAGGGCGGAAGTGACCTAATATTGTTAACGGGCGACACTCAGCCTCAAACCATTGAAGGCCAATACGAGGTGGCAGACACCATACTGGAGTTCGCTGAACAAAACAACACAAAGCTAATATTGACGGTAGGCGGATACCGCACAGAACCCAAGGAGGAGCCGCAAGTCTACATCTCCGCCACAAACCTGGAATTGCTGAAAAAGGCTTCAGAAATTGGAATAAAGTCCAGTCCGCCTGGAAGTCCAATAGTTGGAACAGCGGGTCTGCTGGTTGGACTGGCAAAGCTCAGAAACATGGATGCCGCTTGTCTGCTCGCTGAGACGCCGGGATATTTGCCTGATCCTAAGGCTGCGAAAAGCGTCGTGAAAGTAGTTTCATTGATACTTGAATTCGACGTTGACCTTTCTGACCTAGACAGCGAGATTGCCAAGTCTGAGCAGATTGAGGAAAGAATGAGGAAGATCGAGAAACAAAGAAGAGACAGCGAAAAGATTCGACGTAAAGTAGAGGAAGAAAAAATTTCTTACATTAGCTAAACGACGAAGCTCCCCTGATTTTTGGAGTACCGCTGCAGAACCCTCTTGAACTCCTCGAGGTCGCTGATCGCGTGGTTAAGGGCACTAATGTGAGAGTTAATCATTTCATACAGCTCAGTTTTTCCACTTGCCTCTGTAAGGTCGTCCACAAGCTGTTCAGCAACTATTTCTGTGAGGTCGCTTCTTTTCGTAACAGAATTCAAGGCGTCAAGAATCTTCGTTTTTAACTCTTCAACCTGAGGGTTGGGAAGCTCACCCTTGTTGATTTGATCCGTGATCTGATATACGACTTTTTTCGCAGAAAGTGGCAGGAACCTCTTAGCAGCAACTTCGCCTCTCGGGGTCAAAAAGACTAAGAGAGGGACTGTATCCACGCCGTAAAGTTCTGCCAGCTCATTGTTCACGGGATCATCGATGTTAACCAAGCGTATGTGAATGTCCTTCCGTTCTTGGCCGAGCTTCTTGGTGATCCGTGTTAGCTTCTTCTCGTTTTCATGCATGTCAGAGTAGAAATACATTATTTCAACTTTTCTTTCGCTCAAGATACTTCACACACGCTTTCATGAAACATGCTTCCAAAAAAGAAAAAGAGAGGATATTGCGTTGCTACCTGCTTTTTAGCCTTTAACAGTTATCTCTTTGACTACTCCCGCAGCGATCGTTGTTCCCATGTCGCGGACGGCGAACCGCCCTAGCTCTGGAAATTCAGTGTAGACCTCAAGGCAGATCGGTCGAAGTGGCTCAAATCGGACTAAAGCGCTGTCCCCTGTCTTCAAGAAAGACGGGTGCTCCTCAATAGTTTGACCAGTCCTGGGATCTATCTTTTTGATGAGCTCAGAGAACTTGCAGGCTATTTGACATGTGTGGGCGTGTAGAACAGGAGTGTATCCCGCAGCAATGGCTGTTGGGTGGTGAATAACGATGATTTGGCCAATGAACTCTTTTACTACTGTCGGTGGGTTAGATGGATGACCAGCTACGTCTCCTCTTTTAATGTCGTTCTTTGCGACTCCTCGAACATTGAACCCTATGTTGTCTCCTGGCTCAGCTCTTGGAATCCTAACATGGTGGGTTTCTAAGGATTTAACTTCACCCGAAACATTCGAAGGCATGAAGACTATGGTGTCGCCTTCTTTCAACACGCCTGTTTCAACCCTTCCCACAGGAACGGTTCCAACGCCAGTGATGGTGTAAACGTCTTGGATAGGTAACCTTAAAGGTTTGTCAGTTGGCTTGGGAGGTATCGACAGCTTATCTAAAGCATCGTATAGGCACGGTCCATCGTACCATGGCATCTTGTCGCTTTTCTTAACTAAGTTGTCTCCTGTCCAGCCTGATGTTGGCACAAAGTTAATCGTAGCCGGGTTGTAGCCTACGAGCTTAAGCATGCGGCTAACTTCGTTCTTGATTTCTTCGTATCGTTCCTTGCTCCAGTTGACCGACGGATCGTCCATCTTGTTTATGGCAACGACGAGCTGCCTAACTCCCAAAGTGAAGGCAAGAAAAGCGTGTTCTCTTGTCTGTCCGCCAGGTCCGATTCCGGCCTCGAACTCTCCTTTTTTAGCTGAAACGAATAGTACAGCAGCGTCTGCTTGGCTTGCGCCTGTAATCATGTTTTTAACGAAGTCTCTGTGTCCAGGAGCGTCGATGATTGTGAAGAAGTAATGGGGAGTCTCAAACTTTAGGAATCGGAGGTCAATCGTAATTCCTCTTTCTCTTTCTTCCTTCAAGTTGTCAAGCACCCAAGCGTACTTGAAAGTGGTCTTGCCCATTTTGGCTGCTTCTTCCTCGTAAGCCTTAATCGTCCTTTCGTCAACTGCGCCCGAAAGATAGAGGAGGTGGCCAGTTGTTGTTGATTTTCCGTGGTCAATGTGTCCAATGATCACTAGGTTCAAATGAGGTTTTTCTGGTTTGCTCATACACAATCCTCCATTTTTTCACGTTTTTTCATGTTGTTTTGGTGGAAACGGTTAAACATCAGAGCAATCCGTTATTTTAACTTTATCCCTCAATTCCTACGTCTAAATTGAGGCATGTAGGGCTCATGCGCTTTCAAAAGCTCTTCCATGATTGCCTTTGCAGCCTGTATGTCATGCACGTACGGGCTTGCAAGAACCGCTTGGTACAACAGGTTTTTGTCACCACTGAGAGCAGCGTCAACGGTGAGCTGCTGCCAATTGAGGATGTGATGCGTGATTCCGAGAAACGGCTTTGGCAGGCTTCCAGCATTAATAGGCGTTAATCCCCTCTTATCCACTATGCAGTGACCCTCAACGATGGCGTCGCTTGGAAGATTCGGTATGGCGCCGTTGTTCACAAAGTTGATTCCTCCCCATTCTCTTCCCTCGTTTGCAGCTATGCTGATTATGACGCCGATCACGTGGCTAGAGTGGTAAAGCCTGAAACAGTACAGGTTAGGGTGGTCTTCGTATCTTGCGCCTGCAACCATTTTCTCAATGAACTTCCACGCTTGGGGCGACCAACCTAAAGCCGAGTCAAGCCTTTCTTTTTCCCTCTTAAGCATGGCTCTCCGTTCGTTCAGAACCTTATCGTGCTCCCATAGCATGCGGCAATGAGAGGGGCAAATGTTAAAATATCCGTAAGCCTCGAGAAGCCTTAACCTGAACGCTTCAACAGAATTTTGACCAGCAGTTTTGTCTTGTTCTTTAACCTTATTTTTCAAGAGCTCATACCCGTCTTCTCCGTTAACGAGTAGGTCAACAAGCCAAGTGCAGTGGTTGACTCCAATAGCGCGAGACTTCAAATCGGGATTGTCGGTGTATCGCCTTTCATAAGGTGGCATGTTAAACAAGTGGGGAAGGTAACTCATGGCGAAGCCTGCGAAACAGTCGCATAGGCCGATGAACTTAACTTTGGTTTCTCTTCGAACAGCGTCAGTAACAAAGTTCGTCGGGTTCACGTAGCTAACCGCCCAAGCTTCAGGACAAAGATCCTCTATCAGCCTGCAGTACTCAAGCGTTGCTGGAATCGTGCATTGCGCCATGAATGTGCCTCCTGGACCAGCTGTTTCGTCGCCTGCTATACCGTACTTTGTTGGAACCTCGAAGTCGTACCTCATGTGTTCCTCGCCGCCGATTCGGTAGCTCGGCATAACAAACGTGGCGCCTTCAAGAGCCTTTTTCGCATCGGTTGTCCAAGAGAACTTCATCTTAACTTTCGCTCGTTTAGCCAGCTCTTCTCCTAGCTTCGTTAACAATGGCAAGCGAGTTGGATTTATGTCCATGAGGCAAACCTCGCTTCCTTCAAAGACCTCCTTGTTTTCAAGCATCACATAAGTCAAAGAGGGAACAAACGGACTTCCGCCACCAAGAATCACAATTTTCTCATCCAACATACAATTCAATCTCCACCATATTCAGTTACATTCATTGTTCTTTAAAGACATATCTTTTTCCACGTCTATTCGAAACTTTCAAGCTGCACCTAGCTGTGAAAACGTGGCTGCTTATTTTAGGCAACAAAGACACGCTGCATGCACCCATTTGTAATGTATCAGAAAAGTCATCCAAAATTTCGCTAAGCTATTTTTACATTAGAAATATGTTTATATAACCAAGTTGTCGATCCAAGATGAGGGGAATTTTAGTAATAATGACTACTCAAAAGAAACCATTCAAGTTGCGGCCTTTCTCCTTAGGCTATGTCATTTATGCTATTCTGTTTACTTTTATTATGTTACTTTTATACTTGAGCATGACCGCTTCGTTTCCACCTGAATACAGTGGGCTTCGTTTACAATACATAATAGGGATGCTTTTCTTAATCGGGCACACCAAAATGTTTGCTCAGGTATACATGTGGGCGCAGGAAACTGATGAAAGAGCAAATGGTTACATGTAACAAGTTGCTCATGGCGGCTTTTACTCTATTTTTTACCCTTGCCCTCGTGGTGGCGTGGAATATTTATTGTTCCCGCCCCATTTTGGCTACTTTTCTGCTAGTTTGGCTCTCCGTTTATAACATCTTACCTCTATACATGCTGCTAAGAAGGAAACTTGTGCCAAGAAGATGGCTCCTTTTCGCAACGCTGATATTTTTTGTCTGTTTTCTCATCCTAATGTGGTTTCTCAGCCAGAGCCACTTCGAGCTTGGGTGTTGGATTCATCCTGAGACTTCAGTTTTATCAGAATTCATATAATGATAAGTCTTTAACATCAAAGATTTATCAGGGAAAACTGTTTCTAAAATGTTTCAGATGTAAAATGTCCATAACGTTTATTAGTGGTAATGGCGATATGCTTTGCGGTGGCTTTAAATGAGGGACCACGTTTGCCTTCCGATTTAAATTTAGATTAGCCATCTTTTTAAGCGTATATCTTAAAACGCAAACTACACGTCCCATATTGTTCTGGCATAGATTAAGTTTCATAGTCAAAAATAGGTTGCACGCGTTTTCTGTCGGGATGGCCGAGTGGCTTAGGCAAGCGGCTGCAGACCGCTGTACGAGGGTTCGAATCCCTCTCCCGGCTCCAAAACATATTTGATGTCGTTTAACGAATCTTAATGTGGCTGGTTGCTGTGAATAAGATCAAGAATCATCAAAAGTACTTCAGTTTTGGAAACGACTACAAGAATCACATAATAGTCCAAGCCATAATGACAGGAGGCATGGTACCTGCAGAAGTACAGAAAAGGCTGTTTGAGGAAGGCTGGACCAGAACCGGGTACACGTTATGTTTTGACTGCATGAAGGGAAGGTCAGACCTGATCGCTAAACCGCCAGTCAACGCGTTTCTTGAAGACGTCGCATCCTTCTTGGGTGGAGAACAGACGCAGCACACTTTTGGGTGCCGAGCTGCCCAGTTCGCCGTCATGAAAACCGCAAGTGAAATTGTTAGGGAGGATTGTGCAAACAAATTTGCCCCTGTCGTTCTGGCTGACCCACTTTGTCATTATACAACTGCTCTGGCGGTGGAGGCAACTGGCTTACAGCTTACAGAGCCACAGCACACAGGCCACCCTGAATATAGGGTTGAGGCTGAAGGCTTTCGACAAAAAATTGAGGAAATCAAGCGTAAAACTGGGAAACTTCCTTGCCTCGTAATTGTTACTCACGTAGACCCGTACCACGGCAACATTGGTCCTGCAGAGAAGGTCGGAGTGATCGCCGAGGAGTACGGGGTTCCTTACATGGTTAACGCCGCGTACACTGCTGGGGTCATGCCTGTTGACATGAGAGACTTGAAGGCGGATTTTCTCACCATTTCTGCGCACAAGTCGATGGCTTCGCTTGGTCCTCTAGGTTTTCTTGTGACAAGAGGCGAGTGGACGGAGAAGGCCTTTAGATGTTCAAGAATTGTCGCTGAAGGAACAGGTAGAACGTGGAAAAACAAGATTCTCAACGTTTTCGGATGCAGCATAGGCGGAGTTCCGCTGATTTCGTCGATGTACGCTTTCCCACATGTGTTAGAACGTGTTCAAAAATGGGAGACAGAACTTGAAAAGACGCAGTGGTTCATTCAACAAATGGAGAAGATGGACGGTGTCAGGCTGTTAGGTGAAAGACCTCATAGACATCACCTTATGCATTTTGAGACGCCTATCTTCTGGGAAATTTCACAGCGCCACAAAAGAAAGGGCTTCTTCTTGGCTGACGAAATGATTAGCCGCGGAATAGTTGGGCTGCAGCGAGGCTTAACAAAGAACATTAAGCTCTCGATGTACGGGCTTAGATGGGATGAAGTGAAAAAGGTTCGAGACATCTTCTACGAAGTCGCTGAAAAATACGTCAAAGAATTCAAGTTAGACTATAATTTGCCCTAAGACCTTAGAGTTGCCTCAAAAAATCCGAAAAAACATTTTAGACAAAAACTTTTGAGAAAACAGGGGACTTGTTCTAAACATAACTATGTTCTAGTCATGTTTAATATCGTCTGAATGACCTTCGTCTCGGCGGTCTCTTCTTGGCCCAACATTCTCGGCAGTAAACCGGTCTGTTTGGGTCTGGTTTGAAAGGAACCTCGCATTCCTTGCCGCATTCAGAACAAACCGCTTTGAACATCTCGCGCTCTGGGCGTTCTGCCATGCTACTTTTCACACTCCTTTACTTTATTTTGGCAATTAAACCAAGCCTGTTAAGGAAGGCGTTTGGTTCTTGCGCTGATGCCTAAGTTAGAAGGGGCTTGCCTATAATACTTTCGATTCGTATTGGCGTGTACGCAAGGTTTTTATGTCTTCTGACACACCGTATTGTTACGTGATGATGGACACCATTCTGAGCTTACGTAATGATGAGATGGAGCGACACTGAATAAATCCATCATCAAAAAATTTTCACAAGCCTTGAGCCGACCTAAAAATGCTTGAGGCTGGTTTTCTTTGAATTCCAGATTTTCGACCTTAAAGCTTGAATTTGCTTTGCTGAGTTTATGTTTCCATTGTTTTATTTGGCGTCTTTTTTTGGGGTTCGGTTTCACATTAGGTCTGTTACAAAGTTTTGGTAGTTTTCAACAAAAAATTTTTTTCTTTTCTGTATTACGTTGAATCCTTCGTTTTCCAGCATCTCTCTCTGCGCCTCTGCGCCGCCTGGAAACTTTTCGTTTAAGGATCCATCTGCCTTTAAGGTTCGCCAATAGGGAATGTGGAGGTCTTTACCTTGTCTGTGAGCTTCTTCAGCTGCATTGGCTGCTACGGTGATGAAAATTCCTGTTGTGAGTGAACAACAGCCTTTAACTCTGTGGTTCTGGGCGATTTTCTTGCAGATTTCAACTATTGTTATTAGCTTTCCTTTTGGCACGTTTTTCATTACTTCTACAACTTCGCTGGGATTTACGAGTATCACTTCATCTCCGGGTTCAGCTCCCATTTTGTGAACCGCGTTGTAGCAAGGAAAACTTTTTTCCAATTTCAATACTTTTGGAAACCCTTTCTTGTCTGCCAGTTTCTCTTGCCAAGACTTTCTTTTGTAACCCGTAGAAACACTTCCAGCCGATCACTGTTTTTTATGTTTGCTTGTGCTTATAGTTTGTCCCATTTTGTGTGCTTAATAAGCCAAGTTTCTGTAAATATTTTCAACCAGTTGACCGACGGCTTGTTGAATATTGATTCTTTGTCGCAACAAGCAGCATAAATAAGGAAACTGCTAAAGTTGCAGACACCAACATGAATGGTGCTCTCGGATTAATGCTGAACAAGTAACCCATCAAGAGAGGATTGGGTAAGCTCAAAAGAGATGACAGCGTAACTGTTATGGAAAGTATTTTTGCCCTTGCCCTTGTCTCAGCTGCTTCTATCTCGTTTGTCAAGAAGGTACGGGACACAGAAAAAGATGTTGAAGTATAGACACCTAAGACCACACCGGAAAGTACAGCGATTAACAAGCCTCCCGAAGGTGATAAAGAGAGGAAAAGTAAGGACAGGCATCCAAGTCCGTAGCCTATGGCAAGAATCTTAATGTAACTGGTTCTAGACGAGAGCTTAGGAACTACGAGTGAAGCAACTATGAAGGCTGATGTTGAGGTTGCAGTTGGCACAAGCGCGGCCAGTTCGCTACTTAGCCTCAAGCCATTTTCATGAGTTAAAAATAAAGGAAGATACGTTGTGGACGCGTAATAGAAGCTTCCAAGAACCGAGGTTAACAGCAAAACCAGAATCAAGCGGTTCCTCCGCATCACATACAAAGATTCCTTGTACCCATTTAGCCCTGCGAATCTTTTCTCTTTTATAATTTGTTCCCCCAATTTGGTTTCTTTAAGAAGCACCTGCCTAATCGCAAACATTAGTGTCATAGAAACGAAGGATATTGCAAACAGCATCCGAGTTCCAGCATCAACCCCGTAAAACCCAATTATAATGCCGGCTAAAGGCGTTAAGAGGTAGCCGATGTTAAAGATTGCTGAGACTGTTCCGTAAATGCTAGATCTATACTCAGGCATTGTGTCCTCGACAAGCATACACTCCCAAACAGAGTAAACTACTGAGCCTAAACCTTCCAGAACGTACGCTGTTAATGCATGCCAAATATTCTGTGTCCAATGCCAAACAATTATTGACGAAAGCCAAGAGAAACTGTCAAAAAACATGAAGACCCTCTTTCTCCCAAACTTGTCAGCTAAGTATCCACCCGCTAAGGGCGAAACAACCATGGAAACGGATAAAATCGTTGATAATAGACCAATTTGAACCTCAGAAAGCCCGATTACTTGGTTTAGAAAAATCGGCCGGTAAAAGAAGACCCAGCTCATTGGTATGCTCCAGAACGCTTCGGTTGCAACAAGAACCTTAGCGTTTCTTCCCCACTGAGAGGATCCTTTAGCTAAGCCATTGTGAAACATTGTTGAAAGCTGCTGCTTAACCTGTGTCAACAGTGACCCCTCAGATTATCCGGCTCGAAAGATTGTTATTTTAGAGAAGGCGCGTCTATTATTCATTTCCAAATTTCGATAAGATGCTGGGTTGCCTGAAAATGCGTTTAGCCAAAGGGATAGTAGTTTTTATCTCGAATCCTTTCTTAAGTCGTTTTCCACGCTCAACTTTTATGTTTCTTTCTTTTGCACAACAATGAATTTGAGTTTCTTAAGTGCAGTGTAGGTAAAAGATGCAACAAAAATTGCTCCGAATCTATTCTTTTAACTTTTCAGTTTGGTGCTGTTTGCTTCTGTTCTTCATTGTCATTGATGTATTTCTATACTCGACAACTATTGAAAGTAACATAGACAGTGCATTCACTGTTCACTAACTAATTCACAACTCCATATTGGCAGAAAACGTTGATGAATCTCAGATTTCACCCTTCTCAATCATTTCAGCCAAAGGGTATCCCTTGACAGATAAGGGTAAAAACACTTTTGCTCTTCTCCTGGCGGACTCGTGGACCGCCATGATTATTTCAAGAGCTGCCCGCCCTTGCTGACCGCTACATGGATGTTCAGTGTTTTTTTCTATGCTCTCAATTAGAGCCCCAATTTGCATGGCAAAGGGGTCTATTGTGCCTTTTAGTTGCGGAATCTTCCAGTCTATGTCGCCTTTGCCTTTGTATCTCAACTTCGGGCTTTCTCTTTCGCCAACGTCAATTCTGCCCTCTGAACCGTGCACGTAGACTGTGGTATATTTTGCTCCTTTCCTCCACCACATAGTAGACTGGGGCAACAAAACGGAAGAACCAGCCTGAACGAAATTACTTTGTTGTTTCCCGTAAGGTAACCCGATTTCAAGGAAGGTTCTTACGCCGTTTTCAAACTCAAAGTAGCTTATGGAGGAGTCCTCAATATAATGACCGTATCTTGTCCGTTTTCCTCTCGCGTCAACCTGACCAACAACCCAGTTTACAGGAACGTCACCAGCATAAAACCGAATCATGTCAATAATGTGGGTACCATCTGAAAGAAGGTCTCCGACAGTTACACCGTGAATAAAGTAAACCTCACCGATCGCACCTGAAAGAATCACTTTACGAGCTTCAGCGTAAGGCTCTGAGAAACGACGCATGTGCCCAATAGCAAGTTTCACGCATTGCTCATCACACGCCTCAATCATTGCATCCGCCTCAGCGAGGTTCACCGCCATAGGTTTCTCGCACAGAATTCCCCTAACACCTGACCTAGCTGAATTGATCGTCATTTCAGCGTGCAACGGAGGCCAAGTGCAGATGCTCACGATGTCCAAGTCCTCTTTCTCAAGCATCACCTTATAGTCAGTATACAAATTCTGTATGCCGTAGTTTTTTTGGAAAAGCGCCAGCTGCTCTTGGCTGATGTCAGCTGCAGCTGTTATTTCTATTCCTAATGTTTTGTAGCCTTTTGCATGAGCGTTAGCGATGCTTCCACAACCAATTATTCCAGCCTTATAGGATTTCATCTCGCATCGTAAAGCATACATCACTGTTCCATAAGAATTTATTCTAAAATCCACCATAAGCAGGCTTGTGCAAAAACATGGTTGAGTTCGAGGTTCGTGACAGAGACCTTTTGGCAAGAATTGGAAAACTTAAAACAAAGAGCGGAAGCTTCGAGACTCCATCTTTCATGCCCGTTATTAACATGACAAGACAGTCTGTGTCTCCAAGGGAACTTTGGAATGATTTCAGCTGTAGAATACTCATAACCAACGCTTACCTCATTAAGAAGAAAAACGAGGAAGAAGCAAAGAAAAAAGGGGTTCACGGGTTCCTTGACTTTCCAGGCGTTGTAATGACGGACTCAGGCGCCTATCAGATTCTTGCATACGGCAATGTAGAGGTTACTTCAGCAGAGATTGTTCGGTTTCAGGAAGAAATTGGCACAGACATTGCGACGATTCTCGATGTACCAACAGGATGGAAAGTTACAAAACAAAAAGCAGAAGCCACGGTTGAGGAAACTCTGAAAAGAGCTGAAGAGCTGGAAGCCCAAAAAACTCGTCGAGACATAGTTTGGGTCGGTCCCGTTCAGGGTGGACGCTATTTAAACCTTGTAGCCAAGTCTGCGAAACAAATGGGCAATCTTGAATTTGACATTCACGCTCTTGGAAGCCCAACGCCCGTAATGGAGCAGTACCTCTTCAGCCTACTCGTCGACATGATTTTGACGGCAAAGATGAACCTCCCGCCTGAACGGCCCTTTCACCTTTTCGGCGCAGGCCATCCATTCATGTTCTCTTTAGCTGTTGCCCTCGGATGCGACCTTTTCGACTCCGCTGCGTACAGCCTTTTCGCTCAAGACGACCGTTACATGACCAGTTATGGAACCGTTCACTTAGAGGACCTCAAATATTTTCCATGTTCATGTCCTATTTGTACAAAAAAAGATCCAAAAGATTTATTGGAAATGCCGAAGTCTGAACGGGAAAAAGATCTAAGCAGGCATAACCTTTATGTGTGCTTTTCAGAAATGAGGCGGATTAAGCAGGCAATCATCGAGGGAAGGCTTTGGGAACACATGGAAATGCAGGCACACAGCCACCCGTCTCTTCTGCAAGCCTTGAAAAGTTTGAAGAAATACGTAGACTATATGGAGAAGCACAGTCCATTAACAAAGAGAAGTGGACTTTTCTATTTCACATCATTGGGGCTCGCGAGACCAGAAGTTATCCGATATAGAAAAAGGCTTCTGGAAAGGTACACCCCGCCAAGTGGAGTTGAAGTTCTTGTCTTAGTTCCAGATTATAGAAGCAAACAAGTTCGAAGAAGCAGACAGATCAAAAAAGCTTTAGCCTGCGGGAAACTTGGAGTAAGCGAGTCTGAGGTTCATTTCTGCGTCTATACCCCACCTTTCGGTGTTGTCCCGTCTGAGTTGAAGGATGTTTACCCTCTTTCCCAAAACGTATGTGCCTTTCCGCCTGACCTCGAAACTACTGTGTACACGGCTGAAAGGGTTGCAGAATACATTAAAGCTATGAACTACAGAAAAACTGCAATGCTAGTTGAACATGACTCGTGGCAAGAAAAAACAGCTGAGATAGCTAAACGTTTATGCGCCAAAAAAAAGAGAGTCCTTGAACTGATTTATGTGGAAACCAAATAATAACAAACTTTTCAGTTATGTTCCTACCTTGGCTTGACGTCGGGAAGTCTGCTTCTTTCTTCTTGCTTTCTTTCTTTGGCATAAATCCCAGAGGAGAGTAGCTGCGAATGTCTTCCTTTGTAAGTACAGGCATCAAAGCGTAGCGAAAATTAATATCGTGCTCTTTTCCAGGATCAAAGGCTTTCCAAGATTTGTAAGCTGGAACGTTGCTTAATGCTTGTTCCAAAACTTCCTTTGAAAGGTTGTAATATTTTGTTGAATAAGGCTTATGAAAATTCGAATAATGATCGGCAACAACATTTGTTACTCATAATTTTACCCCAACAATACGCCTCAGGTTTAACCAAAATGGCAACGGGTTTCGTTTCCATTCATACAATTACAATTTAAGCCTTTCTGAAAGAAGACATTTTGGACAAAATAATGTTTATTAATGTTTATGTGCATTTATACGAAGGTTCATGACAAAAATTTTAACATATTCAGTGTATAATTGATGTTTGTAGAACTGGACGGTGAAGACGTTTACATTGGAAATTAAATTTTTAGGTAGTGCCAGAGAAGTTGGAAGAGCTGCCATTTCAGTTAAAACGAAGAATACTCACGTGTTATTGGACTATGGGGTCATGCTTAATCATACACCTGGGTTTCCGATGCATGTTCCGCCCCGGGAGGTTGACGCTGTTGTCATAACACACAGCCACCTTGACCATTCAGGAGCAGTTCCCATTTTTCACATTCAGGAAATGAAGCCTGTTTATGGTACAAGAATGGCTTTTGACTTTGCGAATATTCTGATTAAGGACTTCATTAACCTTTCAAGTTATTATCTTCCGTTCGAGTTTCTTGAACTTCGTTCGATGATGCGTAGCAGAAAAGAACTCGGGTTTCGAGAGAATGCAGTCATCGGAGACTTGAATGTGCAGCTCCTGAATTCGGGGCATCTTCCAGGCGGAGCCCAAGTTCTAATTGAATCTGATAATAAGAGGCTTTTGTACACGAGCGACTTCAACACGATTGAAACAAGACTTCTTGCGCCTGCTGACCAAGACTATGGAGAGCTTGACGCCGTGATTATGGAAAGCACCTACGCCAGTGAGGATCACACTCCGAGGAAAGAGCTTGAAGAAAGATTCGTGGCTGAAGTGAATGACACAGTTGAGAAAGGAGGCACAGTGTTAGTTCCAGCCTTCAGTGTTGGGAGAGCCCAAGAAATAGCCTGCGTACTAGAAGCTTACCGTTTCGAGTATCCAATTATGATTGACGGTATGGCTCGAGAAGCAAGCCGAATTTTGATGGAACACCCAGAATTCGTAAGAGACAAACAGCTGTTCATGGACGCGATTCACGAAACTGATTGGGTTGAAAGCTGGAGAGACCGAAGACTAGCGTCTAAAAGACCTGGAGTCATAATTTCTCCAGCTGGAATGTTGAAAGGCGGTCCGGCAGGCTCATACTTGCAGGTGATTGGGAAAAAGGCTGGAAACGCAATTTTTCTCGTTGGTTATCAGATTCCAGGAACTCCTGGGAAAGAGTTGCTTGAGAAGGGCAGGTGCGTCATCGACGGTCGAATGCGGAAAGTTAAAGCAAAAGTGGGATTCTTCGATTTTAGTAGCCATGCAGGAGCAACGGAGCTCCGCGAAACCGTGAAGAAGTTTAAAGGTAATCCAACAGTCTACGTGGTTCACGGCGCAGAAGGCAACTGCCCCAAATTGGCGAAGTGGATTAAAGACGAAGTTGGCCTGCAATCTTTTGCGCCAAACACTGGTGACACTTTCACTGTCTAATGAAAAAGGAAATTGACAGTTGACTGTGGATGAAAATCTCAATTCTTCCAATAGGTGAAATTGAAGAGAATGTCCTAAAAACGTTACAGGACAGATTAGTCAGAGTCTTTTCCGGCAGCACTTGCAAAATTTTGCCCAAGTCTGTTGTGCCAAAGGAATCCTATAACATAATAAGGCGGCAGTACGACTCAGCCTTGATCTTGCATAAAGTCCTAAAATTTACCGAGTCATCCGAGACGCTTAGAAGCAAAGAAGACCATGTTTTGGGAGTAGCTGATGTTGATCTTTACGTTCAAGGCTTAAACTTCGTTTTCGGCGAAGCTCAATGCCCAGGAAAAGCAGCTGTCATCTCGCTTTACCGTTTGAGACCTGAATTCTATGGAGCGCCAAATGACGAGAGGCTTTTTCTCGAAAGGGCTGTCAAAGAAGCAGTTCATGAGTTGGGACACACCTTTGGACTGAGACACTGTTCAAACCCGCTTTGTGTAATGCATTTCAGCCTACACATCGGCATGACAGACCGAAAACAGGCAGAATTCTGCAGCTCATGCAAGAGTTTACTGAATGTTAGAAACTAGACGATTTGTTCTTAGTTAATAGTAATAATTTACTTCTTAAAATGCTCTAGAATTTCTTTTGGTTTGCACGTGTATGGGTGGTAAAGTGGATGTGCCATGTACCAGTTAACTCCTTCAAGCATCCTCTGTTTATTCCACGTGGGTGAGTTTGCATCTTCGCGGTTTGGCGCCCACATAAGGTGAATCGTGAAAACTCATCTCGTGTCAGCATAAACAATTCGTTTACTATCATTGAGTATTTTGTTCGCGAATCAACTGAGAAAAATCGAATTTTTGCCGTAAATAAAACGCTGGAAAAGCTATTGAGAGGTATAAACCCAATCCTATTGTTTGTCGTGTCAGGTGTGGAGCTTCCCATAGCCAACTTAAGGCGCCATTGAAATGTGCGCCAGCAACGACCCAACCTAAAGCCACATCAACGAAAAGCTCCGCAAACGTCGAATAAGGTCCCGTGTACCTAATGAGGTACGAGTCGAAAACAAGAATGAGATAAATGGGAATAGCCATCAACAAGTCGAAAATTGCCAACCCTTGAACGATCCCGTATGTTTGCATAAAGCTTCTCGCCAAAAGGTTACCTTCTGCATGAGGATTCGTACACAAAAGGACCGTAACTTGAAAATCGAAATAAATGAAACCTAATAGAATAATTGTCCTCCACAGCCATGTTCCTTGAGGAATAAGAAACTTCAGTTTAGACCTAATATCCATGAATCCATATCATTACATAGGACACTTATATTTAGCGGGAAACTAAATTCTGAAAACTGGATTCTGAATACAATTATTAATCGTTAACATTGAAACTCAGCGCTTACTGCATTAATGTCGCCACTTAGGACAGCGTGATTCGTTAAATCCCTCCACATTGAACCGTCAAAGGTCATGATTTGACCATTTGCTCCTCCAACAAGCCAATAGGCAAAGGTGTCACTGTATTCAATGGCAAAAACAGTCTTATTCGATCCCCAACCACTGGACACATCAAGCCATGAACTTCCGTCGTACATTTTTATCTTGCCATTCTTTCCTCCAACAAGGAACTTGTTGTCTCCCCAGTCCATTGCATATATCGAGATTCCATCAGAATAAAATCCAGCATCCGGAGTTAAGTCAATCCACTGTGTGCCGTTGAATGCTTGTACTACGCCTTTTAGGTCACCAACAAGCCAAGTTGAACCGTCACAGCTTATGCCTCCAATCTCATCCTCGAATTGCCGAACAGTTGGAGAAACGTCCGTCCAGTTTACTCCGTCAAATTTCTTAATAATGCCGTCGCTTCCCACAAGCCAATAGCCAAAGTCCTCGTTCCACTTGATTTCTGTGATCGGAATCCCCAAGGAGTTGAAGCCTGCTTCAGCAGTTAAGTCTATCCAAGAGGTTCCATCGTATTTTTGGATTCTCCCATCTCTGTCGCTGACAAGCCAGTAACCGTCTCCCCAACTTACTGCGCTGATACCTGAAGTGAACTGATTCGAAACGGGTGTAACCTCAGTGAAGTTTTGTCCATCATATTTGAAAACCCTCCTGTTAGTCGACCCAATTAACCAATATTGGGCGTTAGATCCCATAGAAAGAATTGCGCCTACCCCCGAGGGACTTGATTCCAAAGAAATGTTGTCAAATTTCGCAATCTCGTCTTTATTAGTTCCAACAAGAAATATAGGTAGATTGTCTATGATTTTTTCCGGCGTGGAGCTTGATTGCACAAAAATGTCTCTTTGGTCAAAGGCCTGTGTAAGCAACTTGTAGGTCCAAAACCTAGATAACGTAAAAGTTAGGCGATATGTTCCATTTCCATAGTCGGTGAGCGAGTAGCTGCTGAGCTGTTCCGCATCAAGCCAGCCAGACGTATGCCCATAGTAAACTGACAAGTCTTTTACGAGTGCGGGCATTCCGTCAACATACACGTTAATTGTCATGCTAACGTCGTGCCAAAACGGAGGATTAACCTCGTACGTTCCACTTGTAGCGAGTGACGTTGTGATGTTCACTGGAAACGTTATCGTAAATTCTGAGCCGGCGTTTGTAAGGTTCAACGTGAACTCTACTTTTGCGCTCGTAACTCCAAAATCACCTTCGCTCCAATCTATCCACAATCCTTCGGAATAATGCCCATTCTCGCAGCACTCTGATTTCAAAACACATTTTCCCACATAATATTGGCTTTCGACAAATCTTGACCATCTGTCGAGAGTCGTTCCCAATGTTTCACGATCGCCACCTATTGAAACGTTTGCAAGCCAGCTAACGATTAGGTTTCTGGAGCTAAGTTTGATGTTTCTAACGAAATACTGAGTCGCGTAGGGTTCGTCTACGCTGACAACTTGACTGGTTTGGTATATGTAAACAATTGTAGACGAAATCAGAAAAGCTATTGCTAGGGCAGCAACAATTAGCACTTGACCCGAATTATTTCTTTTCGGTTTCATCATTTGATGTACGCCAGCTGAAGTCTTATTATGTAAAAGTCCAGATTTGTTCTATCAACAAGCAAGTACTGAACCGAAACCACGGTTTTTCCATCTAAGATCCCGCTTGAGATTAAAACAGAGTTTACAACCTCTAAGTCCTCATCGTAAATTATAACATTGTATGAGACTCCTAAAGGCAGCAACAACGATAAACAAGAGGAAAACTCAGTCCAATTGCCTTGAATAATCATTTCCCCAAGAAAGCCTTCCCTGTCTAGCTCTAGCAAAATGTTCATTCCAAGCAAGTACAAAGCAACATTGTCATCTCTGCTGTGAAATGCTATATAAACTGGTCCACTTAGAGCTAATGACCCAAAAATTACTGCTGCAGCGAAAAAGGCTTCGAGAACCCTAATTTGGCCAAAATTGTTCAGCGACACAGCTTTATGTTCCTCCTATAGTGACTTCGCAGACATAAACAGCTGAGTTAATGGTCACCAAATAACGGAATGAACAGTAATCTGTTAGGTCAAATTGGTTTGTGAAGTCTACCCCGAAATCTACTGGAATGTGGGGGTAAACGGTCCATTCTGCAAAATAGGTTTCTCCATCCGCGCCTGTCCCAACCAGAACCATTGGGCTCGCATCCAATAGTTGAGGTATAGTGAAAAACTGGGTAGTCAGCGACTTGTTAAGTTCATCTAGACTATACCAATGGTTACAGGTGAAGACTGCCCCCTTAGACACCGTGTTAAGCTCAGAAACAAGGTCAACCCTAAGCGTGTAGTCAATGGGACTTAACGTAGCATAAGCTCCACGAGAATGGGGATTTCCACTCAACCGATGCCCAAACGAATATATCGCATATGACACTATTCTCGGCTCTGCTTCTGCAAACACAATGAACAATGCTGTTCCGTTACCCGTGTTCAAAAGCGAAATTTCAACTGCGCCTATTCCAGACGATGAGGTAGATGAAGAATTGCTTGCAACTTGGTTTGCAAAAACAGCATAGCAACTGATTGAGGCGGAAACTGGCATACCTGACCTTCTTGTTGTAACTTGGAACGTGTAAACCGTTTCAAGAAGCGTCTCCTGTTTTGAAGTTAAGTTCACAGAAACGTCGAAGACAGGCTTAATCTCGATTCTAAACGGCTTGTCAGGAGCCCCCAAAGCAGAAAAAGCGTCTAGATAACTGATTTTGTAAACATTGTCGATGTTAAGCCTTGTAACCTTGTCTATGTCAAGCTCGAAGGCTAAGGTGAATCCTGCTTTAGCAAGCCCGAATTTTTCCAAAGAATCTTCTAGGTTTGCTCCCCAGTTCGGTGGATATCCACGTTCAACCAGAAAGTACTCTGCTATTTTTTGGCTAAGTTGAGTCTCATTCCATGACTGCTGGTTCTGCAGAAAAGGGTGCACGATTGCATAGACGCCTACCATAGATGAGAGTGTAAGAGTAATCATGGCAAAGCATGAAAGCAGAGTATCCATCGTTGTGGTCGGCATATTACAATGCACCAAAAACCATGTCAATTATGTTCTGAGAAACCAGTATTGCAATAAGAGCTGTAACCGCAAGTAGCAGCGAATATTTGAATCCTGCTGCGAAGTTTCCTTGTGTGACCTTGCCTATGAAGAAACCTGAAACCCAAGAATGAAAGATGATGGCGCTGGAAAACAGAGCCATCTGGCCTTTTACAAGAGAACCCCCTGATCCGCCTGGAAATCCTGTTGGAAGCTGCGTTACGACATAAAACGTAAACGAGAAGGTCAGAGCCATAAGTGCTGTCCAAATGAAAGGCAGCACGACGTACGGTCTCAACATGTCACGTTTACTTTTTTCTATGTCTCTGATTCTTTCGCTGTAACTAGCTAGAAGCTCTAGAGCCTCTGCAGACCCTCCTCCAACCTCAATTGTTTCGATGAGGATGAGAAAGTTCGTCAGTACCGGCCAGCTCATCAACCAGTCTTGAAGGTCGCTGTATATTTTTCTAAGCGATATTCCCCACTCAATCTGGTTTACTATTCGTTCCAGAATCTTTGAAAACGAGCCATATCCCCTGCGTCCTGCGCTGTGCACTATACTTTTTTCTGGTGACATACCTGTTTTACGTGTTTCACTAACATCTCGTAAGAAGCTGGGCATGGCTTCTTCAGCTTTCATGTTAACTCCGATTATGTTTTTGTATGCAAATGTTGGAACCAACGAAACTAGTATTAGACAGAAAGTTACAATAATGGGTATAGTGTTGCCAACCAAAACTTGTGTGTTTGAGATTGGCAGAACACTGTTTAATGTGGTTTGTAAAGACATAGTTATGCTGGTTAAAGCCTTAAGCACGTCTGGAACTAGAGCCAACGCAGCTAAAATTCCGCCACAGACAACCACGAAGGGCAAGGACTTAAGGTATATTGACTTAAGTCCCATTAATGTGCCTCTTCGAAGCAGCTGCGCAATAGCCATAAAAGTGAACGACACCAATGGCATAGCTACGAAAAGTATAACGTAGACCATGACTGGTCCACCGCTGATACTTACTCCTATGCCTGCAGCTACGGAAGAAGACATTACCGCTACTAGAATGTAGACGCATAGCAATACCAGCAGCATAACCATGTACGACTCAACTAGTGTCTCAAGTCTCTCGATAGAGCGGACGGCGGCAACAGCGCGAACCTCGAAAATCGAGCGGAGCTTACTTTTCAAGTAGCTCGTAACACTGCCGCCACTTTTGACCGTTGACACGTACCCGTTAAGAAAGTCTCTATAGGCCTCTGACTTTGTTTGGTTCGCTCTTTCCAGCATTGCCGTTAATGGATCTTTGTTGAGAACCTCTACGTTTCTCACAATTTCTGTCGCCTCTTTCTTTACAAATGGAAGAAGCTCGATGTTTCTTAATCTCTTGAAGCTCTCGTACGGTGAGACACCGCAAGAGGCCATAAGCGTAATCAACATGAAAGCGAAGGGAAGTTCATCTTCCCCAGCTTCATCCGAAGCAAAGTTGAACTTTAGCTTCAATCAACGCCTCACCTCGACTTGAGAATCTCGTTGTACGTGAGCTCTGGATTGTGGTAGAACTTGCCTAGGAATTTTGCGATGCCATTGTAGCTTCTAATGTTCTTTTCTATTAGGTACTGAATAACTTCTTTACGTTTCTCGTACTCTTCTATTACATATTCAACTGGAAGACTCCACTTCTCAGCAATTTTGCTGAAGAGATAGCTGTTAGAAAGGTCTTCGCGATAGGCTTCAGCAGCATTGTCCCAGATGAACACGTCGTGAATTGTACTGGCGCTTACTACTTCGGAGATTCTTTCAAACTTTCTCTTCGAAGTGGCCTTACCATAATTTACGAGAACAGGCGCCTTCACGTGTTTAACAGAAATCACGCAGTTCATCAAAGGTATAATTGTGCTTGGAATGTTCATCGGAGGCTGAGTAAGCCTTTTAATTGCTGTGTCAGCGTCCTCAGCGTGCATTGTGCACAGTCCGCCGTGTCCAGTAGCAAGGGCTTGGAAAAGGACGTACGCTTCTTCACCTCGAACTTCGCCAACTATTATCCAGTCAGGCCTGTGTCTCACTGAGTTTTTAATCAGCTCGTATAAGGAAATTTCGCCACTGCTTTCTACACCGAACCCTGACCGCGCAATTGTGGAAATCCAGTTCTCTCTTAAAAGGTTAACTTCAGCAACCTCTTCCACCGAGATGATTTTTTGCTCAGGATGAATCATGCTGGCTATAGCATTCAAAGCAGTGGTTTTACCTGCGCCTGTTGCCCCGATGATTATTGATGAAAGCTTGTTCTCTATTAGGAGCCACAGATACGCAGCGACATCTATGCTCATGGTTTCGTTATTTATGAGGTCAATAATCGTGTACGGATCTTCGCGGAATTTTCTGATAGTGAAACTTGTCCCAAGAGGCGTAACCTCCTTCTTATAGAACACAGCAAGCCTATGTTTGCCAGGTAATGTCGCGTCAACTGTTGGATAGGCTATGCTGACGTGTTTTCCAGCCTTATGGACGAGCTTCATGATAAAATTGTCAAGTTCTTCTTCTGTCTTAAAAGAAATATTCGTCTTGACATTCTCGTACTTTCTATGCCATAGGTATAAAACTTTATTCACTCCGTTGCAGCCAATATCTTCAATATAAGAATCCGACATCAACGGGTCAATTTTGCCAAATCCTGCAATTTCGCATTCTAAGTAATATGTTACTTTCCTTAAGCCTACACTGGATAAACCTTTGGTTAATCCCCCAGCCTTTGCCAAAATCTCTGGAAGCTGCCTTCTAAAAGACTCAATGGGGCTTTCTTTTTCTGTTGGCGCCTGAAGGTTGGCTTCTAAAATGTTTTTTAGTTTATTGAAAACCTCTTTTTCTTGGTCGTTAAGAGGAATTTCGTCTATGACATAGGACACCTCACCTGAATCTTTGTCTTTTATGATTAGGGCATAAGAGAAAGGTGGTTTCAACGGGTAGTTTTCAAGAATCTCTGTGTTTTCCTGTATTCTGTTCATAGGCAACTTTAGAGCGTCAGCTAGTTTCTCGATCGAAGGGCCTTCTTCTCCGCCTAATTCCCTTTTTCCAGATTTGTTTTGGTCTTTCTTTTCCTGCTTTTTATCACCGAACATTCACTTTTTCACTCCTTGCGGCCAAGTTTCAACTGAGGAATTGACCCGTTCATTACGCAGCTAATTTGCGCCAGCTGGTATCCTCCTTCAAATTTTCCTGAAGCAAAGACTTTCTTTGGCAGATAGACACGAAATTCTTGCTCACTTTCTGCGAAGATGCTTCCAAACCCTCCTTCAACCCAAGCAGAAGAGGAGTCATTGCTAATTCTTATCCAGTAGTCCTTGTTTCCGATTTTTAGCGGTAGGCTCAAAACAACTTTTACCGTTGCATTGTCCTCCGTTAACGCATCTAACGCGGCGGTTGCCTTTGCAGCTACTTGGTGAAGAACATCTCTGAGTTTGATGGCCTCTGAACTTTGAGTCAGAGAGTTGGCGTATGCGGAGAATGTTGCTGTTAGGATCACTCCCACCATTGTCAATGCCAGAAAAGATTGTAGATAATCCACCGCGTCTGTCGGCACTATATCTTTACCTCCTCAATTTTAATGTTGCACACAAGTACCTCGAGTCTTACAACAGTGAACCCGTCAGAGCTGGAAAGAGAAAGACTAACTGTTCCCTCTTCACCTTCTACTGCTGCCTTGACATAGGCAAGGGAAATTTCGTCCGTTAGGTTGAAATTCCAAGATTTTGTCGTGACGTTTACGCATCGAACTCGCACTTGGAAGCTACCTGTGTATTGCAGATTCTCAGATGAGTTGAGGTTAACAATGAAGATTCTAACAACATTTGTAATGCCTGTTTCCGAAGCATCCAAAAAAGAGATTGCTAAAGGTCGGTACCCCAAATATATTTCTTGGTTGTCTCCGTTTATTCTTACGTACATCTGCGCTAAACTTTGGAAACTTCGGTTGATGATAGGTTCCTCGCTGCCTACGAGGTGAACGTCAGCCTCCCCTAAGTCGGATGGAGGCATCTCGTATCTTACATATCCTATTGACGAATTGAAAACAACCTGTTCAGTTGCGCCTAAGGTTACATTCACAACCAAGTTACGTAGTTCAGGCTTTGTCTCGAACTCTCCTCCGTATCCCTTAAAACTTTGCACAATGGAGGAACTTGGTAACCACGCAACGGAATTGATAGAATCTTCAAACAATAACATGTCCTGCTTTGCTGCAACCCAGTTCAGCCTGCTGACTCTTGTATTCACCGATGACACCGCAAAATAGTAGGTAGCCACAGTAAGGATGGAAAAGGAAAACAGTAGAAAAGTCAACGTTATCGGAGTAACCAGCCCTCTGTTACCATTTACAGGACACATGTTTCATCACCTGATTTCTAACTTTTGCGAAAAAATGTGGAAACAACCGCGCTCAGCTTTCCGCAGGTTTAAGCCCTCTCTGCGGATTTTACGTTGCACTCCACGTAGTATTGAGCGTTTTCGGTGAAGACCGTGATGCCGATTGTGACCCCGATGTCGTTGACGCTTATGCTGTCTGGGCTTTCAATGTAAAGGATCAAAGTGTCGCCTGAGGCTAACGGCTTGTCATAGGTGTCAGTTGTGAAATTCGCAACCTTTCCTGAAGTATAAAGGAAATTTGTCCAGCTGTGAGTCACGTTAGGGCAGTTAAGCGAGGTTGAAATTGGTGTGGACCTTCTTAGATAATAAACAGTTGACCATTCAGCTTCGACGCCTCTGATCTTAATCTTGTCGATGACTACGTCTCTTCCGCCAACATTGTCAATGGCAACAGCCGCAAAAGCAGTACCATTAGCGTAAACCCACGCAGACTGTTTAGAAAGTCTAAGATACTCTTGCTGAGTTCTGGTAGAAGTGATGTTAATAGCGTACATTGTCACAACGCTGGCTAAAAGAACCGAGGAAACAAGAATCATCAAAGTTGTTACCACTGTGCTGAGCGCCTTTTTATCTTGAGCTAGGCTTTTCATTTTCTTGTCACTGAAAAACTGATGAACCGAAAAGACGATATTTCAATTTGTGCGTAGTAGCCCCCTACACACACCTACGTACAAATAGAATTAACTCTACTTCAGCGAATGAACAGACCTTTACGGAGAGGTCTTTCAACCTTAGTTGAAGACTGTTGTTAAAAAAATGATATTAATGATTTAGGAAGACAAAATATTAGTTAATTCTATTAGTTTTAAACCAGTATTTTCATTGCATTTCAAAATTAAAAAGTACGTTAGCCTACCAGATCACATGTTTAATCTGAGACCTGAACATTTGAGGACGTGCAATATATTTTATGCTGCAACAAAGAAACCAGTCACTAATCTTCTTATATCTTTTTTTAAAAAAAGGAGGGGGGATGTTGAGCGCGCTCAAACAGACTAGATTAAATGTTTATGTAGTCTAAGCAGTTTCAGCGGATTTTACGTTGCACTCCACGTAGTACTGAGCGTTTTCAGTGAAGACCGTGATGCCTATGGTTGTGCCGATGTCATTCACGTTTAGGCTGTCAGGACTTGTTATATAGATGACCATCGTGTTACCGGAAGCTAATGGTTTGTCATATTCATCATTGTCGAATACTATAGATGATCCAGTAGCGTATGTGAACTCTTCTTCCCAGTCTATATCAGCGTTGGGACAGTTGAGTGATGCGGAAAGGGCTGAAGATCGTCTGGTATAGTACACGTTATCCCAATCAGCTTCGACGCCTCTAACCTGGACCTTGTCGATGACGACGTCTCTTCCGCCAACATTGTCAATAGCAACAGCCGCAAAAGCAGTACCATCAGCGTAAACCCATATGGCTTGTTTAGATAGCCTTAGTTCCTCTTGCTGAGTCCTTGTCGATGTGATGTTGATGGCGTACATTGTGACCACGCCTGCTAGAAGCACCGAGACCACTAGAATGATGAGGGTTGTCACTACTGTGCTGAGCGCCTTGCCGTTTTTCGCTAGGCTTTTCATTTTCTTTTCACTGAAAAACAAAAGAGCTAAATAGACGATATTTTGGTTTGTGCGTGGTATCTTTATACATACAAAAGCACCATTTCTACCTAAACGTAATGAGCTGTCAGCCTACATGGCTTCTAGGTATGAACTCTAGGTCTGAATCGTCAAAAACTATATTAATTGTTTTTGAAGGCGTCATATTTGTCACCGGTACAGATTTCAAACAGATAATTTCGTCACTTGTGTGAAACAAATCTTCAATAATATTTTTAGAAATGATATGAAAAAATATTAATCTACAGTGATATTTTAGGTAACGACTTTCACTGATTTTTTATAGCTGCTAAGAGTGAAAAAGGAAGTTTTTAAAACCTTGATTATGTCCTTTTGGTTTGTCCATAGAGCCCTTTTGCCATTTTTTCCGTTGGACCCCTCATTGTTAAGGAAAAGTAGAAGATGATCCTGAGAGATGACGAAGCTCGGAAGACCTTTAAAATCCATACAGAAAAACTTGTCTTCACTTAATCTTAGCTTCTTCACTATGTATGAACTGCGGATGGAAGAGTCCGTTAACAAACGTATCTCTATTTTGCTGGATTTCTCGGATAAGCTGTCCAAAGCTCCGGAATAGAACATTTGAAGAAGGGTTTCGTCGGATGCAGCGATTAACACTTCATCCATGGCATTTTCGATTATTTCGTTAACCTTGATGTATATTTGATTTCTCCCTTTTAACACCTGAATAAACTCGTCGCAGAATTCGGATTCTTTAGTTGGAACAGAAAAAACACTCCAACTCTCCAGAATTTTTTGTTTTTCCTCTTCGAGACGCATAACCCTTTGCTTTTTTTCCTGAATTAAGGTTTCCAACGCTTTGTCCACAGGAACCGCAGCGAATTTTATTGGCTTCTCAAGTAGTCGGACGGCTAAACCTTTTTCTTCGAGACGCCTTAAGATCTTATAGGTTTCAGTTCTGTGAAGAGACAGGGACCTAGAAATATTATGAGCCTTTTGGTCTCCAAATTTTGCGAGATATATGTATACCTTTGCTTCGTTCTTAGAAAGCCCGAACCTAGAAAAAGAACCGCAGAGCTCTTTGAGCTCGGAAATGTCTCTTAGATGGAACCTAAGAGATTTCATGTTCTCGAATAAATCGTCTTCTTCAATTGTGTCTGCGAGAATTTCGCTTTTCTTGGTTACCGAATGCTTAGCTAATGTCACCAGGATGTTCACCGCAAACAAGCATTATTCTATTTCCGGAGCTTTGCAGTTAAGCATCGACTAAAAAATATTAAATAGATTGTGAAAAGCCAATTCGAACTCTAGGTTCAGACTTTCTCCCGTTATTTGCTATCTGTTTTCTTTTCAGGTTCAATTACTTGACTTTTTACTGAAGATGCTATCAAGTCCGGAGGGGGAGGAGGAGCATTGATTAGACCTGCTAATAGATAAACTGAAGTGAAAACACGTTCATACACTGTTTCTAAAAGATTGGGCACTTTCGCGTCCGAATTTGTCTGTAAAAGTTTTTCCACAACCTCGTTTCCACCTGTAACTATTACTGTTCCGGTAACGTCATATTTTGCGATGTTTGGTTTTGTGCTTATTGCAAGAGCGAAGCTAAATGAAACTTCCCTTGTTCCCCTTTCCATTTCTTCGAGCTTTACGTTTACGTCAAATTCTGGTTTGACATCGTCTTTTCTTGGGCCTTCCATTAGAGCTCCTGCTAAATTAACGAGTCTAACATCTATCGTTACTTCGTCGGAGCTCATTGGCGCATCGTATCTCCTACCTTTTGTGGTGGAACAAATTTCACTTGGACGTCCTTTCGAGCATAAATGTTCCTAACTGCCAATTTCCTTTTTGTGTGTAGGAAGATGCTACATACTATGATTTAAAGAGGAAAAATCGCCAGAAATGATAAATACGGTGCTCTGATTGGCTTCTTCAAATGATGGAGGCAACAAAAAGAAAGTTGGATACGGAAGTCACCAACTGAAAAGAGCAGAAACCAAACATTATGTAGAGACCCAAATCAACACAAAATTCAATGGCGCCAAACTTAGCCTCCTAATCAGAAAAACAATGTCGAGACCCGAACTTCTCAAGAAATACGGCGTGGAAAAATACGATCTGCATCCTAATTATGAGTTTCCTGAATCTGTAAGAGACATGATTCCTTCAAATGTTCCTGAGTATATTACGCCTCCAGGAAAAGACTACATCAAACAAATAATTCGAGCCCTTTATTATTTTAAGCAGTGCGCGTTGATTGGGCCAAGTGGAACAGGAAAAACGCATGTTGTTTATTTTATAGCCGAGATCACCGGTCTACCCATCTGGGAGGTTAACTGCGGTCTACAAACGTCAACATATGACCTTTTCGGAAGATACATCGGCCTTGGAAAGGAAAACTGGATTGATGGCCAAATAATCTCGTGGTGTAGAGATGGTGGAATACTCTACTTGGACGAAGCTAACATGATGAAACAGGACATTGCTGCCCGTTTGAACCCGATTCTGGACACCCGAGGTCATATTGTCTTAACGGAAAAAGACAACGAGGTTGTAAAACGGCACGAATTTGGATACGTCATTATTTCAATGAACCCGTTTTCAAGCGAGTTCGTGGGAACCAAGCCTCTTAACGCAGCATTCAGAAGGAGAATGTCGGTTTGGCTTACGTTTGACTATCTCAGCGTAGGAAACAACATTTCAAAAGAAGAAATTGCTCTTATTCAAAAGAGAAGCGGCCTTGACGAGGACACGGCTACAAAGATTGTTAAAGCAGGAGCTGAATTGAGGAGACAATATCAGACAGGCGACTTACCATACGGACCTTCTCCAGGAGACCTGATGAACTGGGCTATCTTGATCGCCGACGGAAGTGACCCGATTACTGCTGCCAACGAAAGCATCGTTGGAACAACAAGTGACGACCTTGAGATTCAAGACACTGTGAGACGCATCATAACAACGTATTTTTCATAGAGTTGCCGCTGGTGGTTCATTTTTGAAACTTTATGAATCCGCTTGGTTTCTAGCCTACGATTTAACTGGAATTGAACCGGACTCTTTAAAGATACTTATTCGAGACTCTACGCCGTTTCCATTTCTAACCATGGACCAAGTCGGCTTCGTTTTGTGTCTACCTAACCTAAAGAAGATTGATGAAGATGTTGTTGAATACCAAGGAATGACGTTAAGTCTTAAGGACCCACTTCACAATCAAATCATATGGAGCCTTTTCAAGGCTTCAGTCTACTATCTGAGCCTTTATACAATTCTTTATGATGCGAACGCATACAAGGATGTTCTTAAAGGCAAAAACGAGGACATCGCGTTAAATGCCATTAACCTCATCGAGGACGCGACGATAACAGCCTACATCAAAACTTTTCATCAGTCGTTACTTTCCGAGATTATTTTTTCAGATGCTATATCCTATCTACTTTTAAAGCCTGTTCAGTTCATCAGGAATGAGGCCATCAGACTGGCTACCTCTGTTCTCTCATGCTACAAAACTGGATTGGTTAAGGGCTTTCTGCCTGAAGGCATGCTTAAGGATACGAACACCCTAGTAAACATGCTTAGAACGTTAGAAGTCGAGACAGCAAAGGTTTTTGCAGAACAAAAGATCATGTTAAATAGTAAAAATGTTAAAATCAAACCCGCAAATAATGAACTCAAATCAAAGATTTTCTCGGAAATTTATTTAAGTCTCCTAAAATATTCCATAGGCGTCTCTGAGGTGCCTTCTTTCCTTTACATGAATCATCCAACCAAAACTTCAATTTTCGTTAATAGTATGGTTGCGCCTTCTCATGACAAAGTTTGGAGTATTTTTGATGAAGTAATAAATAGACTCGGCGTGAGGATCAATTTGAACATGAACGCTTTGCAGAACGAGTCTGTACAAAACATTATGGATTGGCTTTTAAAAGAGAGAAAAGCCGAGAAAATTATTCAAAAATATCGATTTTTGGGAGAAGACACGCGTTTTAAGGATTTTAAGTTTCCAGAAGAAGATTACACGGAGTTTTTGCGACGTAAGATAAAGCATTCGAAAACAATCAGGCGGATCACGAACAGATTGGCAATGTTATATAATGTGAGTGGTGACGATTTCAGGCGTGAGGCAGGTTTTATAGATCTTCAGGAGGCGATTCAGGTTATAGCCAGCAAAAGCAGACGCAGCGACATCTTTATGGAGGACACCTTACGGTATAGAGCTCAATCCTGGGCGATACTTGTTGACGTAAGTCTAAGTTTAAGGCAGTTCGCTGGAGAGGTTAAGGACATTGTTTTATGCCTCACAGAAGTCTCACGAAAACTTTTTTCTGACAACCGCTCTTTAGGAATATTTGCATTTGACGATAAATTTTACATTGTCAAAGACTTCACTGAAAACCACGGTAGAACAGTTTCTGCAAGAATAGGTGGAATCCAGCACAGCGGCATGACCTATATGCCTGACGCTGTCAGGCTAACTGTAAGGGCGTTGAGAAGCCAGTTTGAGGAAGAAAAAATCCTCATCGTTGTTTCAGATGGCCACCCAACTGGATACAAAGGAATTGTTGAAGATACAAAGGAGGAGGTTGCGGAAGCCATTAGAAGAGGTTTAAATGTCATAGGAATTGGGGTTGACAGTAGCGGAATAAAGGCATTTTTCCCAACCTATTGCATAGTGAGGACACCTTACGAGCTCATGAAGAAGTTCGCCGATACCTTCTTTACGTTTTCCTAAACGTTTTGGTTTAAGGACAAAATGGTTTTTTATGTACTGCTTGCGGCTTGCTGGCTGGCTTCAAGTTGTGACTGCTCTGCTGAACCATTCGACATCACTGTATCAGTATTTTGCTTGACTTCAGCTGGCTTTGCAGCTTCATTTAATGGCTTTTTTTGTTTGGCAGATTCCTGCATATTGGCAAAAGACTCCATCGATGTGGACATAAACATTTCTACTTTAACCTTTGGCGGTATTTTACCAGCTGGTTCTATGATTATTTTTTCAGGAACCCCCTCAACGAGGTAAACCAAGTAAGCAATATCTGAACCTAGACCGTTTTTCTGCAGTTCACTAAGTAAATTCCTAGTTTCTTTAAGCCTATCAAGCCTATTCTTAAACTTGTCCACAGCCTCAAAGAAGATTTCTGCTTTACACTGTTTCTCCGCTGAAAATAAAAGATCCTTGTAGTTGAACCATTCGTCCGATGTTGTAGATCCCTTCTTTTTGCCTCCCTTTTTTGCGGTCTCCTTTTTTGCCAATCCCCTTTCGCGAAGCTTTTTTTCTAGCTCTTCAGGGTTGCCTCCTTGTTCTCTTAAAAGTTCGCCGAGGCTCTCGTTGTAGTCCTTTAAGTAACTTTCATACCACAAAATACCCTTGTCAACAAATGAAATTATTTCACTTAACGAACGGAAACTGCGAATCTCAACTGGATAAATCTTGATCAATCCTTACATCCCTGATTTTAGCCCAGGGTTCCCGCCATCCAAAATTTATGACTGGAAACAGACAGTTATTGTTGCGGAATCAGAACCTTTTTGACTTTGTCTTCTTGGAAGTCTCCGACTGGTTTTTCTTCGTGGTTTTCAAATGGTCTCTGAATGTTCTTCAGTTCTTCGTTAACAAGTTCGAGGAAACTAAGGCGCACGCTAACCCTTTTCATGAAGAGGCTGACTTCTTCTCTTAGCTTCGGTATTAAAGTCCATACAACCATAAGAATCGTTTCAGGTGGATATTTCTCGAGCGATTTTGATTCTATTTTTCCGTCTTTTTGCACTACAATAAGGTGACATTGATTGTTTAGAATCATCTCCTTTGCTTTGTCAAGTTCTGGAATCGCTTTTGGCGGCAAAGTAACGGACAAATCTAACTCTGTCATGATTTTACTCAAATAGTCACATATTTGGCTGACAATATTTGATTCAGCTGAAAGGTACTCGCTGAGTTGCCGAGCGTCTTCAGTTATAACTTTAAGGAGCCCGCTGAGTTTTTCGCCTACTTCCTTTGTTTTGTTGTCGTCTATCTCCTTTTCTTGAAAGATTGAGGTGTAATCGACTATATTTTCATCTTCAGGCAAACAAGAGTCACCTTTTGGGGCTAGCCGTTAACGTTTTCTACAGCTTTCAAACAGCTTAAGAAAATTTGTGCATAGCAGAAAGAGACACACAGTTTTAAAGAAAATCACTCTTAAGTTCTATGTCTAGAGTCCGTGACCCTCTGCATTTAGATGATTACGTATGAATTGAGGTTTTTCGAACTCTGCCTAGGAAAAATAGGAAACAGTCAGGCTTAGAGGTATATGTCTAATAGTTTTCTGGTGTCTAAAATGAATATTATGACGGCACTTACTATAAGTTCCACAATCAAGTAGCCTCCATTGTAGATGGCTGAATATACTATTGGACTCATGCCTTCAGGCGCATACATTCCAAAAAACCACACGCCTGAAACAAAGTGGGCAAGAAACCTGCCAAAGATAGCTACCACAACGCCAACTAACGGGTATTTTCGGAACAGTCCAGCTAAACCCAGCGCTGCAAAGGCTAACGGATAATCAAGTATCGCCTGCACTGGATCTACTATGTATCCGCCTAGAGCCATGTTAACCAGCCCATAAACAGCGCCTGCCTCGGTTCCTGCACGTAACCCTCGTCTCAAGGCAAACCAGATGAGAGGCACCATGCCTGCAATGCTTATCGAACCACCTTGTGGAAGATGGTAGATTGGTGGCAAGATGTCCTTCAAAATTACGGTTAAAGCAATTATAACTGTCCCTTCGGCTAAAATCTTAACGTTTGACGAAAGCTTACTCACTTCATATCCCTCCGCCAGTATTGTCTGGATCAGGTTCAAAGGGTCGACGGTCCACTCAACCGTCCTCTCAGCCAGGTCGAACCCGGCTCCCCTTGGCTTCAATAAAATAAAACTTCTCGTATATAACGGTTACGACGCCTTTGCAAACGTGTGGTAGTTGACGACGACAAAATTGGCCATTTTTTAGGTAACATCAACCCTTATATTGCAAGCGATCTCCTGACTGTTTGGTATTGGAACCCTTTGAAAACCGTCATGACTATCCGCAAATTTGTTGCGAAAGATGGGCGTGATTTCATTCTTAGAACCCTAATTGCGCACGGGAAGGCAATTGGGCTTAAAGTGCTTAGCTTATGCGTTTTTCGACGAACAAAGGAGCGAAACACATTTAAAGTTGGCTTCAAAGACGGAAAATACATAGACATAGTGCTGATGATGGAGTTATGCTAAAACGATATTAATTTCAACAAAAATGAAACGCTTAACACAAATTGATATAGAATTAGCGAGTTGCGAAAAAGCATAAATATGTTTCTAATAAAATTAATGTGTGGTAAAAGTATTTGAATAGCGATGCAGTAAAAAGTGGCGTAGCCCTTTTCATTCTTGGCGTGATTATTGGCGGATTCGGATGGGCTGACATAGAATACTATATTACGGAGCTACCCTATGAAGTGGACGAGGCGCTGTATTATCTTGGAGGCATACTGGCATTCATAGGGTTTGTCTACTTCATCTACGGCCTAGTAGCTAAAAGTCCCCAACCTCCTGCAACTGTTTATGTTCCAGTTCCCGCGCCCACTCCACCTCCTGCTCAGGCAGCTCCTCCTGCACCTTCTCAGACGCCTCAACAACCTCAAGTTAAGGAAAAGGAAGTAATAATAAGGGAGATTGTTAAGGTAAAGTGTCGCTATTGTGGAACGTTGGTGGATTCAACGTTATCAAGATGCCCTAATTGCGGATCACCATTGACCTAAAAATGCCATAAACGATAACTAAATTATTGGTACCATTGTATTTCTGATGAGCCAAAATTAACTTCTATAAGGATTTTTCTTCTCAATAATTTTGTTGCAGTTCATCTTATCTTATCCAATAGAAAGCAATGACAATGCATAAATATGAAATGCCATAAAACATATTCTTGGCGAAATTATTGAAAAAACAAGCAGTAATGCAGGGCGTCGCAATCCTGATAGTAGGCGCAATAATCAGTGGTTTCGGATATGCTGACATGGAATACTATATTACAGAGATACCCTTGGAAATAGACCTGGCTTTATATTATATTGGGAGTCTAATTTCATTCATCGGTTTCGTTTACCTCATTTATGGCATAATCGCAAAAGGTCCACTGCCACCCCCAAAAACAGTGTACGTACCTACACCAACCCCAGCATATGCTCCCGTAGCTACCCCTCAATCACAAGCACAAGTTCCAAGGTGCCCCACATGTGGACAACCACTTGAGTTTATTCAGCAGTATAACCGCTGGTATTGTCGTACCTGCCAAAAATATGTGTGATATGCAAGCAAGTAAAATGACACAAATAGTGAAAAATTTCCTTTATTCTTAGTGTAACGAATTATGGGCATTGATTGTATTGCTTCTCAGGATTATATCAAGCATTTTCTATTCAACTTCTGATTACCTTTGGTAAACTTACATTTCCTTATTTTTAACATGCCTTTTAAAAAAGGAGGACTGCGCTAGCTTTGTTTCAGACGTTTGCAGCAATTGTGGTAGAATGATTCGGCGAAATAGTTCGGTTACTCTCGCCATAAAATGCAACTGCTACAAGTTTTGTCCGTTGTGTAATTCGTTAATGGAGCCCTACATAGTTGATTTAAATCTGAAAACATACAGAAACGAATGCAATTCACTATAGCGCCCATTTGGCTATGCGAACAAAAGTTAAGCCTCAATTAACGTTGTTTATATTGTTCGCCTGCGCAGCCCACCATATTTTAGCACCAAACACCTGTGGAAGTGCTGTTGAAATGAGCTTTTCTAGGCGCTTCTTAAAAGAATTATCCAATTCTGGTACGAGGAGGTGAAAAAGAAGCTGAACAAAGATGAAAGACTTTCATTTTCAGAATTTGTCGAAGAACTTCTTTGGAACACAATCAAATCTATGAATAATACATAAAAATCACTAAATATGCCGCGTTGAATCCGTCAACAAATGTCAAAAGTTATGGTCAAATGTATTTTATAGCTTCACCGTGTTTTGGATTTTACGAGTTTCTATTTCCTCAATTCTTAAATCATCCTTTGTAAGTTTAAAAACAACTCCTTTTTCATAGACAAAATAGTATGCCCCATCTAAAAACAGTTTAATCTCAACCAGCCTACCTTTGCTGCCTATGGATTCCTGTTCCAATCGTTCAGGCTTCATTTTTGTTCAGTGAAAAACCGTGGAACAAAGAAAAAGGTATTGTGAAACTAAAGATCGGACAGATCGTAAAAAGAAAAGAACCATATTCTCTTTAAGTTATTAAACTACTAGTTTCTGAACCATAAATTTGGGTAAAGGAACACGGCTTTATTCTTCTACGAAATAATGTGACAAAAACCTAACAGGAACACTTAGTTTCCCATTTTTCTTTTTATGAGACTTGCTAGGTTAGTTGAGATTTCCTCCATGCCTCCTGGAGCTGGGTGGACGAGGTCAAATGTTAATCCCGAAGCGGCTTTTAGCATCCTTCTGCCATCAACGTAGACAAGCCTAGGCAAGTCCAAATTCTCAACGGTTTCTTTAACTGCCTGTCTGAACTCGTTCTGTTTTTTAGAGTTACGGTCATAATCCCCAGCGAAGGTGAAAAGATCGATGGCGAACACCCATTTGCTAGGATGAGCCTTCGTAATTCTCTTCACAAAATACTCCACTCTTTCCGTAAACTCTTCGGTTGAGAATCCGCCAACCATGTTGATTCCCATCTCTAATGAAGCGAAGTTCCAGTCTTTACGTTCAGCAATGTAGTCAGCCATTTGACCTTCGCAGTGAGCACCACCGCCAAAACCAAGGTTAATCAAGTCTACACCTAGCCTTTGAGCCGTCCTCATAGTGTAAGAGCCAGTCGGCCTCATTGCACTTGCTCCGTGCGTTATGGATGAGCCATAGGCAAGATACTTCGAACTAGGCGTCTGACTGCTTCGCGGAGGCGTCGTTTCTCCCTCGATACTTATCAGCCTGATCGGGGAATAGATGGGAAGAATTATCCTTGTTAACCGCGGGTCATACGGCAGACCCTTTTCTTTGGCAACAGCCTCGAGAAATTTGATGTTTTCAGGTAGGCTCACACCCATTTCCGTGGGTTGCGGACCTATAATGTGCCAAGAAGCATGGAAGCTTCCTTGAAAAACCTCAGCTAATCCAGGAATGTCGCTGGATAACGTAACCTTTGCTGTTTTATCTTCCAAGTTGAACCTGATTTCGCTTCCAGCTGCGCACAACGCGTTTGCTTCTGCAGCTGGGTTAAGGGTTACTCTGAGATTATTAGGAATTCTACACAGGTATTTTCCAACGTTGTTTTCTGTGGGTAAAAGCTCAGCGACGTTATAAAGCTCTACGTTTCCGTGAATCATATGGTCACCACATTTAATCATCCTTAGCCAATTAGCGGACATATCAACATTATATGTTGGAATCCCTTAACTCTTCCGCTACACAAAAAAATTGAAGACGCGAAACGCTGTAACCCTTTTTGGCTTTTTAGATTTTCAACGAAATTCTTTATTCCCTTGGCTTAGCTATTATTTCTTTTATTTTAAGGTCAAAGAACTTCCTTGAGTATGCAGGTTGGACGACGATCGCTGTGTCTGCTCCTGTACCTGTGCCTGCAATGGCTATGACTTCTTTGTCGACTGGGATTAGCCCGGCGTCGGCAGCCATGAGAATGATTTCTACAGCAACCTTCATACCTTGGCAGAACCTATACAGTGTTTGGCAGACTGCCTCGTGAATTGTTGTTCCGCCATTTTTGTCAGTAAAGGCTGAGCCTAAGTCACCTCCCAAAGCGTGAATGCATGTTAGAACCTTGACGCCTTTGTCTTGAAGCCTCTTCCTTTCTTCGACCGTCATTGTCCAACCTTCAGCTTGGAAGCCTTCACTTATGGTCACGGCTACGATGTTGTTTTTCTTCGTGTCAAAAATTTCAGCTGTTTTAAGGGCTGTTTTGCCATGTGTAGAAGCGACCACAATGTCTCGAATTCCAAGCTCGGAAGCTCTCTTATACGCAAGGTTTAAAGTTTCATCGGTGTTTTTCGATCCAGACTTTTCAAAATAAGTGATGCTTTTAACCGTCATAACAAGACACCTTGTTCCATCTTTTTCCTCTTAATAATAATTTATGTCTTTTGAAAAAACATCCCAAACCACACCACAAAAATGAGAAGACTTGTTTATTCTTCTATTTTTCGATTACTTCAACTTTCTTTCTGCTTTTATGTCCTGAAACTATTACTACATTTGAAGATGATGTGTCAAAGTGTTTTGCGATCTTCTTAATTAACTCCATGTTTGCCTTGCCTTTCTCAGGCTTACAAGTAAGCCAAACAGTATCTTGTTTACATTAACTTGAACGAAGTCCCTATGAAAAGAAGCCTCAATATCGTATTTTAGCCCGCTCACCATTTCCTCTGTGTCTTGTCTTTTCAGCCTCATAGAAAAAAGAAATTACGAAAATTATGAAGTTTCAAATAGAACCGATTTTAGTCTTTGAGTTTCATCGCCCAGAGTATACCGTTGAGGATGTGGGTTTGGAACCATTCTTGATCCCATGTTTCAAGGTAGTGCCCTAGGCCTGTGTAAAATATGCGTGCTTTGCCATATGTGTGGCACCAGCACATGGCGTAGTCGTTGTCTTCTCTGTTTCCCTTGCTCAGGTCAACTGAACTGTTGTCTAGGCTGAGAAGAACATGGGTTTTTTCTCTGCTCCAGTCTCTGAACGTGTAAACCTCTTCCTTTAGCTTAAACGCTCTCGGCAGGTGCCTTGTCGCCGGATGCATTTGATCCTCAACTTTAACTAGGACATCTTGACTCCACGGGTGCCCGTTGAAGTAGCCACCTATCATTTTTCCGTATTCGGGAAACTTGTAAAAAGTATCTGTTGCATTGTGGATTCCGATAAATGACTTTCCAGTCTTAATAGCCGCCATCAAGTCTATTTTTGCTTGATCACTAATGGGCAGCTCACCTGTCGTAGCGAAGATTAAGGCGTCAAACTTTTTGAGACCTTCCTTGTTAAGGAGGTTACATTCAGTCGTAGCTGTAACCTCGAATAATCCAGATTTTTTGCCTAGCTCCGTTATGACCTCGGTGGCTTTTGGCAAGTAGTCGTGTTTGAAGCCAGCTGAATGCGTAACCAAGAGAACCCTTTTCACCATAATACACACCTTCCTGATAAGCCATCATTCATGCCATGAAATATTAAAAGCTTATTTCAAAACAGCCAAGAATGATGGACGATAAATATATGAAACTCGCTGAGGACATAATTAAGCGCCTGTGATGAGGGATAGAGCCGTCTGAAAAGTGATGACCACTTATCCCCTGAGGCGACAATTC
>Ga0209102_1000199_pt1 | contig 41490 bp, 37 predicted proteins | sample ConPoolayeHmetaG_FD_185483 | JGI IMG/M metagenome (GOLD analysis project Ga0209102, IMG submission 185483) | Hot spring microbial mat communities from California, USA to study Microbial Dark Matter (Phase II) - Cone Pool mat layer H metaG... ...
GTTCTTGTCTCCGATACAAGCCACAATCGCGTTGCGGTATCGTTGGCCGTCCGCATCCCCTCCGATGTCGACGGGATTTTTCTTGCTAGCATGGGAGGGCAGCACCCTTGATAGAGTCCCCACAGTCTCTCTTGAGAGCTGTGGTAGTTCCCCGCCTCTTTCAAGCAACACGTCGGCGGCCATGATGCCAGGGCCGCCGGCGTTCGTTATTATCGCGAGCCTAGAGCCTCTTGGAGGTCTCTGCGTCGCCAAGATCTCCGAGACGTTGAAGAGATCCTCTATCTCATCTACCCTTGTGATGCCAACCCTCTGGAAGGCCGCGTCAAAGACCTTGTTCTCATCGGTCAAAGACCCCGTGTGCGATACAGCGGTATGAGATGCTGCGGCCTCTGCGCTCTGAGCGAACTTGCCCGACTTGATTGCCACGATGGGCTTGGTCCTTGAAAAGGCCCTTGAGGCGCTGAGGAAGTTTGGCGCGTCCGTGACCGATTCTATGTACATGAGGATGCTTCGGGTCTCGGGGTCCTGCCCGAAGAAATCGATCAGATCCCCGAAGTTGATGTCGGCCATGTTCCCCAACGATACGAAGCTGCTGAATCCAACATTCGTATCCATGGACCAGTCCAGAATTGCCGAACCCAAGGCACCGCTTTGCGAGATCAATGCGATGTTCCCCATTCTAGGCATCTGGTCCGCGAAACTTGCGTTCAACCCTATCGAGGGGACGATCAGGCCGAGGCAGTTTGGGCCGAGAATCCTCATGCCATACCTGCGTCCCGCGTCGATGACCTGGTTCTCCAACGCCGCGCCCGAGGGACCAACTTCCCTGAAGCCTGCCGACACTATGATGATCGCAGGAATCCCAGCCTCCCCACAATCCTCCACGATCGCTGGAACCGTCGGAGCAGGGGTGGCGATGACCGCCAGGTCGACGGGACTTGCAAGCTCTTTGACGGTGGCGTGGCAACTGATTCCCAAGACAACGCTTCGATTTGGGTTAATCGGGTGCACCTCGCCACGATATCCCTTGATCAGGTTCTCCATTATCGTGCGTCCGACGGAGCCGCTTTCTTCGCTGGCCCCGACGACTGCGATGGTATCCGGCCTAAACATTTTCTGGAGGTTCTCCACTCCCATGGGGTGATCCCCAGCCCCACGATCATGGGCTTTCTGCCCATATTAATCTATCACGAGGCCGACGTGATGCCATGAAAGGGAAAGTGCGTTGGTCCTTGCACCTGGACCAATCCATCGGACAGCTGACAAGCCGGGGCCCTATCCCGGGTCTTCGCTGGGCTTCCTTCACGAACAAGCCATCGATGTTGCCATGTCTCCTGTCTGCAACATTCTTTAGTCAAAACCGCCGAAAACCCGGCAGGAGATCGTTCCACCATCCTACGGCATCCTTCAGCTAGGATTCTCTCGGGTGCCTGACAATACTGGGGGGTGCTCCCGGACCGGCCGGCGTCGAACTACGCTTTTTGCCGATGATGAGTTGGCCTTTTGCCGATCAATTTAAAAGGATCGGGCGCGAAGACCTGAAAGGTCGGGCCGTGACGAGGGTCAAGCTGTGTCTTGATGCGGGTTGTTCAAGGCAGATCCTCTTGGAGGACGGTCGCTGCATAGTCGAGATCAAGGACAAATGCACGGCCGTCCGCGTCCCCCGGGACTTCAAACTGAAATCTGAGCAGATAGCCCGTGAAACCAAGAGGCAGATTATCCTCTCGGGTGAGCTGTTCAAGGGCGTCAGGGAAGGCTGCGATCTCGAGATCTGACGAGGCCAACTGGCAATGGCCGGATCGAGCCATCTCCCTGATCGCACCCAAAACGCTGCGCATCGAATCCTCCACGCGTATCACGAACACGCAGCGAAGAGCCCAAGCCTAGTTCCTGCATTCATGAGGGCTGGCAAGTTCGGAAGGTGATGCAACCGCTCACTGCGTTGCGGAATTGCTTCCCAACCTTGGCCAATCTGGAGCCCGGATCATGCCCGCGATCGGCCTAGGGGACCTCATCTGCGTGGGTCTCTCGATGACCCCCCCGCCGTCATCCCTTCACGGGTATCTCCTCTCGAGAACGTGCATCGCGTTGACAGACAGCTTGAGCCCCTGTGTCACCTCAATGGGGGCATTTGACCGCGGAGGCGCGCACCCTTCCCAGGAAAGCGAGCGCCAAGCACACCGCGATCAGGGCCACGGGCATCTGCCTGCCCTATGTCCGTCCTTCGCTGTCCGCTGCGAATAGATTGGGTAGGCCTTGCAACATCGGCAAGGTTGGTCCTCGATCAGGACTCTATGGCACACCGTCATGAACACCCTCAACGTCCGATATGCACCCAGGGAACCGCTGGCGAATCCTTGCAACAACCTCGGCTGCCACTCTCTGCGCCAACTATGCGTCCTTCCTCCCGGCGGGGACCATTGGCTTGTCGCTGGCGCCGATGATCCTTGCCTCGTCGAAGCGACCAATTGCCGTTCTGTTCTCGGATCAGGGCTCCCGTTTTTTTTCCCGGGTCACCTCAGATCGAGTCTACTAAGATATAAAGCCCAAAGGTGTTTAGGGATGCAGCCGGCGTCTGGATGGATCTGCTCTTCGTCTACTCAGGAAACTACGGCGAGAGGGTCATCGGGAACCTCATGAACTATCACAGGTTCTGCACCGTCTGCGATCCCGCTTGCAGCAGCTGCAGGTTTGGCCAGTTCAACTGGTCCTCCGAGATAAGACAGGCCCTTATCGTGCCTGGGCCCAGTGATGCCCTGCCGCCGCAGGAAGGGTCCTCCCTGGCAATCAATGCGCCAGAGGCCGAGGTGGCATTTCTAATCGACGTGCATCCAGAGGTCATGTTGGATTTTGTTGAATCCCTTCGGGGCACCCGGGTAAGGGCGGTCATCGTGCCGATTGAAAGACCCGGGATCGGGGCCGGGCTCCTGAGGCAGGTCCGTTCCATCCTTGACGAGCTCAAGGTGGAGCTGGCCTGTCCAAAACCCTTCTGTTCCCTCACTCCGCACGATTCCTCGCCAACGATCAACGCCTTCATCGAGAAGTTCAGAATCGGAAGGCCGCTCATTGAAGTCGAGACTGAAACCGCAGCATCCGGCGAGCATACAATCTCCAAGGCACGTGTCCTAAGGAGTTCACCTTGTGGTGCGACCTGGTACATCTGCCGTAAGCTTGTGGGAACCCGGGTTGAGGCAGAGGCAGTTGCGGAGGTGGTTGCGCGCGCTCACCACACCTACCCCTGCACAGCCTCCATGGTCATGGACCGGGAGACCGGAGACACATTCCTTCACGCGGGCGGGCGCATCGCCCGGGAGAGCGTGTTTGAGGCGCTGCGCCGTAACCTCGCGCAGAGGGGCAGGTATGCGGAGGCACAGCGCATGGCGGACTCGGCCTTGAAGAAGACGCCCTAACGCAGCCGGATCAGCCGCCTTCGGCCTTCTCCGCGACGGCTCTGGCCACCTCCTCGCACAAGCACTCGGCCGCGACCTGCATTATCTCCTTCTTAAGCTCTGGATCGGTGTCCATCCCCGCGAGGCAAGGGTAATCGTGATGGGCGCGGATCGCCTTGTCTCTTGACTCGGACACATCGACCCCAACGAGCCTCCCGGCCACGAATCGCGCCGATCCACATGGAGTATCCCTCTTCACCCTGGCCGAAACGATCACTCCCTGTTTCTGCTCGATCTCCAAGCGCGGCTTTCCCAGTATGGTGGAGAAAGCTCGAATCAGAGGATGCGCGCTCCCGTCGAGTTGACAGAAAGGTTTGGGAAACTCATGCTTTATTCCGAGTTCGTCCAATTCCTTGGCCAGCTGCCTTTTCAACCCCTCGGGCAGCAGGTGCCAGTCCTCTATCGGCACCAGAACCTCCTTTGCCCCCGTGCGTTTCGCGACCTCGGGTATCACTGGAGCGACATCAGGGTTCAGAAACAGTGCCAGCAGAAGATCACACTCAGGCGGGTCCTTTGGAATGACCGTCTCAAGGTCATCGATCAACCCATGCACCGCCTCGGGGTACTCGTGTATCCCGACTATCATATTCGCGAGCCCGTGCTCAACAAGGTTGTTCACGACCTTCTCGCCAAGAGGTCCTCTGGAGAGGATGTATATTCTCAATGGATCTCGTCCAGATGATGGCGCTAAGCAGTCTACTGTTTCTTCCATTTCTTTTCAAGGAAGGACGGGATGGATGAGGAATCCAGCGGACCCACGAGAACATCAAAGCCTGTCGCATCCTCTATGTCTCCCCTGAGCCTTGCCGCCATGCCTGGGATGATCAGGGTCTTGTGATCGATCTTGCTCTTGACATCGTATTTCTGGATCGCGTCGGCCACCTTCTTGGCGTCCAGCTGGCCACCCGCCACCGAGGACTGTACGCCAATGCCCTCCGTGTCCACGACCAGGAGGCGGCAGGACAAATTGGCGGCCTGGATGTCGGATTCCACGGTGTAGAAGGTCAAGGCAAAGTTCGTCGTCAGCAACAACGGCGCACTACGGTCGGGCGCTCCGTACTCCTTCAGGCCGGGCTCCACGGCCACCGGCCTCCGGGGATCCGTGTAGATGTTTTGGCGGAGGGTGAGGACCGCAAGATGGGCCCATGGTTCCATCGTCTTCAGCACCAGAAGGTCGGCGTACCTTCCGATGAGCGCGGAGGCCAGCATGGCCTCCCTAAGCGATTTCTCAGCCTCGTCGCCCTCATCCATCCACACGCTTGCGGGAACGCCCATCAAGGGGTACCCAACGATCTCCTGCTCGCCTTCAATGGCCGCGATCCTGAGCTTGGCGAAGTCTTGGATGGTGGAACCAAGTCCCGCCGAATACGGGTATGTCCCAGGGTCAAGGACGATGTCAGTAACACCGGCGGATCTCACCTTCGAGATGATCCTCACCAACCCGTCCAGGGAGCCGGACGAAACCGCAAGCGGGCAGCGGTGCTTGGTTGCCAGGCTCGCCATCTGCTCCCAGTTCTCCTCGGCAGCCGCATAGAGGAGGGGACGGTTCGGCCCCACTTCCTCCAAGGCCGCCTCCAATTCCTTGGGATTCAGACTGCACAGGATGAGAGGCTTGCCCGAGGCAGCGCAGAGCTTGGCCGACTTCGCGAAGCGCTCCGGATCTCCGCTTGCGCACCTTACGGCGATCAAGTCCAAGGTGAGCACCTCCCCAACCCTCTCAAACCTGACGCTTGCGATCGCCCTTGCACGTTCGGAGATCTGCTCCGGGGTCAACTCATCAGCCACCTCCACCGCTAGCGCAGTCCTGTTGTAGTACGTGAGCTCGTGACGCCGGACCACCTCCTGGCCTCCAACCAACACGCCCTTGTCCTCCGTGCCGATCAGCACCTGGCGAACCGGCGGTCTCAGGAGGTCCTCAAGCTCCCGCCTTAGCCCGTCATATTTGGCCTCCAGCAGAGGCGGACAGTCCGCCACCTTCACCTTCCTGTCGATTAGGCTTGACGCGAAGGCCATGCAAGTCTTCTGGGCACACAAGGCACAGTTGGTCTTCGGAAGATATCTGTAGATCGTAAGCGGAGTCGTGTTCTTTTTCATCTTGCACCCTCACCTTCTCTATATCCCCACGACCCATGACCGTGGATCCATCTTCCTACTGGGGTTGCCAGAGAACATCGCGGACAGCACATCCTTGTAAAGCTTGACGGCCAGCGGGTGAAGCATCATGCACAGGTCCGCACCTGCCAGTGTCAGAGTCAATGCCTGAACGGCTTCCCAGATCGGGCCCCTGTACTTCCTATCCCCCCACTCATCCTTCTTCTTCCAAGACTCCCTTGCTCCCCACGCGTTGGTCACGCCCAGGCTAATTGGCATCTGGAGCGAGGCATCCCCTTTCAGGCCTGCAAGTCGGATCCTCTCTGTCACTGAGAAGCTGTAGTCTATCCCGTATCCAAGGGCGCCTGATGTCGGATCGATGATTATATGGTCCTTGGGCACACCGAAGTCCAGCAGCTTCTGGTTGAGCGATTTCTGCATGTTGACGTCCAAGTCAGTCCAGGAGAGCACGTTGTGGCCATAGTCGATCGCCGCCTGCGAGACTTTCTTCCAATCCTGGGACAGCGTCGCAGACGCCAACATCACCCTTTCCCCCGCAGCGGCTTCGGCTGCCTTCTCGAGGACCAGAGGGTCGTTCTCAGGATTCCCGGACCCGCCCACCGCGATCGGGAGATGCGTTGCCTTCAGAACATCCCCAACGACCTCGGCAGCCTCCTCAGGGGTCTTGTACAGCTCCTTTCCTCCCTCAACTTTCAGGAGCAGCGGATCCGTGCTGACGAGGTGAAGGGTGATCATCTCGGCCTTGAGTTCTTCCTCACAGAACCTGGCCCACTTGCAGGGATCGTCCCAGACCGGGGAGTAGACCTTCCTCTGTTCCAAGGCAAACTGCGGTTGGGGCATGTCGAATACGTCGTAGGTAACGACCGGCCGATTGGGCATCGCCCCCTCCATGGGGTAGAACGGCGGAGCGGTCTCGCCGCCCAGCTCCACGACCGATCCCCGGGTCCCTCCGTCGGCCTTGGTAGCCCCGATCGTGACCTCTTCGATCCTCCCTTTGAACTCCTCGGGCTTGAACTCAAACCTTGCCTCTTCGGCGGCCCTGACTTCTTTGGCCACCTCCGGAACGATTCCCAGCCTGCCCGCTGACGGCAAGAGGTCAAGCTCAAGCCTATCCAGCTCGATCGTCACGTTCTGAAGCTCGATCTGCTCCAGTTTCTCGAGAGCCCGCAGAAGCTTCTCGATGTCAAGACTCACTTGCGACCCTCCAAGATCTTGCCCACAACGAAGCCTTTGACGGCGGAAAGGGCCTTGGAGGCGGGGTCCAAGGTGAATACGGACCTGCCCTCCCTGTCCGCCGTGGATACCTCGCTATCCTCGGGTATGATTGCATCGATGCTGAGTCCGACCTGGGAGGCCATCCTCGCAAGATCCTCCCTACCATCGTTCACCCTGTTGGCTATCAGGTGGAACCTTCCGAACCTGGATCCGAGACTCTCAGCCAGCTTCATCATACGCTTCGCCGTTCTGAACCCCTTTAGGGAGAAGTCCGTGACTATGATGGCTTCGTCCACTGAACCGGCGGTCCTGCGACTGATGTGCTCAAGTCCGGCCTCGGCGTCGATGACCACATAACGATATGAATTCGCCAAGGAGTCCAAGAGGTTTCGGAGGATGTTGTTGACTGCGCAGTAGCATCCTGGACCTTCGGGCCTACCCATCGCGAGGAGGTCGAATTTGTCCCCCTCGACCAGGATCTCGAAGATTCTGGACTCTAGCCAGATCCGCTTATCAACCTCCGGCCCCATTCGCCTTTGCTCGCGGGATAGCTCCTCTCTGATGTCCCCCAAGGTCGATCCAACGCTCACCCCCAGAGTCTCCCCGAGGTTTGAATCCGGATCGGCATCCACGGCGAGAATGGGGGCCTCCGCGCCCTCCTCTATCAGGGACCGCACGATCAGACCGGCAACTATCGTCTTGCCGGTTCCGCCTTTCCCCGCCACAAGTATGCGCATGGGCCCTACTTTCCTCCCCTCCTAACGATGATGCGTTCGGCCTGTATTCGGGCGTTCTCGAGGATTATCCTGATCCCGGATCCCGCCGGCCAGCCGACGGCTTCCGCGGGCAGCTCCATCCTAGGAGCCACCAGCGCCTCCTCAGCCGCTTCCTTCCCCTCCTTCCATCGACCAACCACAGGATGGCCACGCTGTCTGAGCGCTTCCTTGAGGCCCTCGATGTTGGCAACTTCTCTCTCCGTCGGGATCTTGTCTCTGAGATCTTCGGGGATCGCTTCTAGGACTGCCTCCTTGGTCCGGCTGGGAAGCCAGACGATCCGATTCCATCCCCCATCAGCTTGCAGGAACTTGGGTGAGCGCATGTACTCTATCGCCATGCCCAGAAAGCCGTGGCTCTGTTTCCCCCCTCCAACCTGCGTCGCCATGGCCGAGAAGGTAAGGCCATTGACGGCCTCTCCCTGGAAATCCCTGGGCACTATCCCTATCCCGTCAACCTCGGGGATGTAGAAGGCGATGGACTCGAAGCACCCGCAACTTGTGTGTGGATAGTCGAAGATGCTGTGCATATAGACCCTTTCCACCTCGCCCAAGGATCTCTCCTTGGTCACCGCGTTTATGCCCGAGTACTCTCCCGTCAGATCGTTGAGAAGCTCGCCTTTCGGAATCCGAAAGTTTGGCCCCTTGGGGTCAACCCTTGATGCAGCTCGAGCATCAAACCAGGTTATCGCGCCGCACAGAGCGATCCTGGTTGGCGTAATTGTGCAGACGTGAGTGGGGGCGAAGCTTTGACAAAGGACGCACCCGTAGAACTCATCAACGTCCTCGTCCCTCAGCGCCCGGGCCCTGGCATCCCGCGCCTTGTAGATCTCCATGGCCCTCTTCTGGAACTCCACGATCTCTTTGTCTTCGGTGAAGAAGGTAAATGAGATCTTCTCCGCTATCGGAAGCTCGGCCTTGAACAGCTTGATCAGGGCCATGCCCAGGTATCTCAGGCTGTTGAACCCCTTCGCATACGCTTTCTTGCTGAGGCGACACCAGATGTCGTACCTTTGGTTCAGATGCATGAATCCCTCAATGTAGTTGCAGAACTCGTGGATCCGCCTTTCCAGCACCGCTTCCAGATCCTTCTCGATCTGCTCGCCGGCAACCTCCATGAGAATCCCAAAGTTGTAGTGCCCTCCCTCCTCCATCTGCGAGAGGTCGGGCCCGATGATGGTCACCTTTCCGTCCTCGACCTCCGAGAGCTCCTTGGCTTGGGTGAGCTCGGCCTTGTACTTGACCTTCGGCCCACCGAGCTCGACGTACATGTCGGGGGTCCGAATTCGCTCTCCCTCGTAGATCATGCCCATCTCAAAGGGTAGCTCTGAAGACTCCATTACTCCTCACCCCTAAGAAGGCCGGCAAGCCTCTGCATCTGCGCATGCCACGTAGCCGGGACCAGGTTCGAGAAGGAATACCTCGCGTTAGGCTGGTAGTGTCTTCCAAGGCTAACGGTTCCTACCCCGCGCCCAAAGTGCTTCATCAATGAGAACATCTGCGACGCGTAGTAGTAATCCATGCCTAGAAAGATGACCAGATCGTAGGCGCCTTTTCCATCGAACCCCTGCCAGTCGGGGTCCCTTAACCTGTCCATTACCTCCAGCACATTCATGTACACGTCCGGCTTCACCCCACTGGCGACCGCCATCAGCGGCCTGGTTCTCGGTGAGGCGACGAGGCTTGAACTCGGTATTGCCCTGACGACGGATAGCATCGCCCCGTCATCTGAGATCTCCGGCCCCAAGACGGTTAGGATGCGCCTCGCCCTGGATATGATCTTGCTCATCCTGTCCGCGTCAGCCACCACGGCCCTTACGTGCCCGGGATCATTTCCAAGAAACCAAGGCGTCGACTCCGACATGGATCATCTGCCTCTCACTAATCTTTCAAGCAAAGTGGGATCGGGGATCTTCCTGGGTTCCCAGTTTCTATCCTTCAACAGTTGAAGTATCTCAGTCTTCATCGTTATTGGGATGTCGGCCTGGGTTCTGACGAAAAGGTGCAGGTCCTCTGGCATCGATCCGAGGTACTTCCTGTGCAGGTCGACGTAATGGGTCAGCTTGATCTGCCGCCCTTTGCTTGTGTCGTTGGGCCTGATGCACAGCTTGGCCGCTGCAACTATGGCGTCCTCCTTCGAATCCGCCACGTACAGGAGGTGAAGCGGCGCGGGCTCGGTTTGAATTCTCGACCCATCGCGGGCATCATAGACCCACCAGTCCTCGTTCTTGTCCTGTCTACCGACGTACGTCCTCCGGTACTTCGAAGCCTGGCTGCTGACAATGGCCGGGATGCCCAGCCGGTTGAACCCGGTCGCTATGGATGCCGCCTTCTGGGACATCGCCCCCCAAGCTATGCCGACGGCGCCTACCCTGTTGAGGACGTAGTCGGCTATCTCCTCGAAATTGCCCCTCAGACGCCTCCCTGCGAATATGCTGGCGACCTTTATCGCGGCTCCCGAGATGTGGGCATTCGCGACGCACGATCCCACGTTGCACAGGCAGCCTCCGTCGAAGTCCCCTGGGTATCTTTCGTAAAGGCTCTTGCCTTCCTCATCCGCGTATGTCGCAAGATCCATCGCCGAGCAGCCGGACGCGGTCACGATGTATCTGCGATCAAGAAAGATCCTTGCCATCTCGCCTATCTCCTTGTATCCCCCTGGATAGTTCGGACAGCCGACGAAAGCGACCACCCCCGGGATCTCCCCCAGGACTATTGGCGCTCCGACCTTTCTGATCTCAACGTCCTGGATGGGTCCCCTGCCAGCCCGGAGTTTGAACTTCTCCTTGCTGATCCTGCCGGATGCACCCTCATTTATCATGTTGATTATGGGCATGTGTTGAGGGCAGGCCGATTCGCAGCGGGCACAGCCCGTGCAGCGCTCGTAGAACTCCTCGAAGAGGGAGAAATCCCCTTCGGCCGCCCTTGCCATCGCCTTCGGGATGTCCAAGTTGCTTTGACACTCCCTAACGCACGCCTCGCACTCGGTGCACCTAACGGCCATGGAGGAGAGGCGCTCCGCGTCGAGCTTCTTCCCATGTCCTTTCTTGTGCAGCTCAATTGCAGTCCTTACGGCCACCTCGCCGGCCTTTGCCTCATCTGTAATGAGCGCGCCGGGGGCCTTGTCCTGAACAAGGTCCCGCACTATCTCGTCCGCAGGATCATTCGTCCTATCCTGAAGTCCGTAGCAGATCTTGGCCGTGGTTGCGATCACCGGGGTTTTAAGTTTCTTGGCCTCCTCAAGAACATCGGCTCTCACGCATTGCTCATCGACGATTATGACATCGGCTATCCCCATTCGGATGAACCTTAGTTGCTTGGAGAGCGGGCCGATCACCTTGGTGGCCTTGCTGTACCTTGAGAGATCCAGGGCAGTGCAGCAGATGCCCGCAACCTCCACATCCTCCTGCAGCCCATTCCTCTCAAGGTACTCTATGACCTCTGCACCGGGCAGGACGCTATGACCTATGGCTAGGATCACGGGCTTTGCCGGGTCGATGCAGCCCAGCCCTATGTCCACGAGGGGCGCATCGGCGTCCCCTTTGGGATAGGGAAGCGCCACGACCTGGGCGAGGTCGGCAATTTCCATGAACATGTGGTCAATCATACTTATGTGAAGGGATTTGGACTCGAAGTCCATGTAGCTTCCCTCCTGCCCGGTGTGCGTGGCCGATAGGAGATCCATCAGCTGGCGCTCCCCGTATTCCAAAGGGGGCAGTAGGTCGGCCAGGGTGGTGGGCTTGCTGCCATGTATCAGACGCACGAGCGGCGCCTCGACCTGGATCTTGTCGCCAAGGTTGATAGGGTGGCCGGGGCCGTATTTCTCCACGAGCCTCTCCACCAACTCCCTGGCGTGAGCGCCGTGGGCAGACGCACCGATGCAGCATGCGAGAAGTATGATCCTTCCCTGCTGGCTTTCTATGTCAAGGCCGCAGGCACCCTTCTTGCCGTTGGAGAGATCGCATTTCCCGTAGGTGCAGAGGCAGCACATGTCGCAGAATGGGGCATACATGGGCCTGTACCGCGACAGCAGCTTCCGGTCCCATTCCCTCAGATCCAAAGGACCCGGAGCCGGCGTCGGGCCGCAGACCTCTTCCCATTCTTCGACCAGGACCTTTCCGACCTTTATCTCCAGCCCTCTGATCCTTCCAAAAGAGGTGACTACCTCATCGGCCTTAATTCTCGCTGCGCTCATCCCTCCCCACCTTCCTCCTCAACGGGCACCTCTGCAGACCTGAACGGCAAGGCCGACTCCTTTCTCATCAGATCGAAAAGCTTCAGATTGCCCCTGTACCGTTTGGACCTAGACATCCTCCTGAGCGTTTTCGGCTTCGTCGGCCTTGCCGTCTCCAAGATTCCATCCTTGACGAGCGCATTCAAGATCTCCTCGCCCCTTTGTGTTCTGGCAATCACCGTGCACCAACCATCTGCAGCGCCGACGGCCCCAACCGACACGTCCGCAAACTCGGCGGTGAAGTCGCGGCAAGCAAGGCATCCAGGGTTGATCACCGATTTCATCTCGGGAAGCGGGATCTCCACGAATTGGCTTCCCGCTTGCACTTTGAAGTTGCCTTTTATGTTGAGCTTCGTGATCGTCTTCGGGTCCACCCCCCTTTCCGGCAGGAAGGTGGTCACCATCTTCTCGCAGAAGTTCTCGCTGCAAAAGATCCCAACGAGGAGCGCCACCCTCTGGGTGAGGCTCTTGAGTCCACCGAACTCCAACTTCCTGAAGGCTGCTAGGTGGCACGGCAGGCCAACGAGGGCCACGCTCTCCAGCTTCTCCTGCCGGGCCCACCTCAAGGCCACTAGGTTAGGCGACAGGTTGTATTTCGATTTCGATGCCTGCCTTGCCTCCTCCCAGCTCCTTGCCAGGAACGGCGACCCAATAAAGCTCTCATCGGCCTTGCAGACGATCGCCCCATCTATCCTTTTCTTCTCGAAGGCGTACTTGAGGATGGCCGAAACAACCCCCCCGTCCTGAGCCCGGCCTACAACCTCCGGATCGACCGCCCTTGCAGCAATAATCTGGACATGGTACCCGAGCTCGTCCTTCTCGCCCCTGAAGAGCCTGCTCTCGATCTCCTCGGTGTACATGAAACTCCTGGGACAATGAATGGCGCAAAGCCCGCAGGTTATGCATTTCGCGCTGCCCTTCATCACCGGGAGCCCGTCGCGGCCAAACTCGATGACGTTTCGCGGGCAGACGGCCGAGCAAGCACCGCAACCGGAGCACAGGTCTCTCAGGACCACCTCATTCACCAGTCCCTGGAAGCCCTGCTCCCTCATCCTCAACGTGAAACTCTCGATTGCCTGCTCATCCGTTTCCAATGGAATCCACCTTCCCGACCAGCTTCTCGGCAAGCCCCTCGATGGCTGATACTGCCTTGCTCTCGGGGTGAGCATCGATCAGGGCCTTCCCCTTCATCTGGGCGTCGATCACGCATTCATCGTGGGGAACAATCTGAAGTATCTCAAATCCGCTGAGGGAATCCACTACGAATCTTTGCTCGGCTCCGTTCCTCACCTTGTTCGCAACAATGGCCTGCCTCAAGCCGAGCTGATCCGCAAGGGCACCGATTCGTTTGGCCGTCATTATCCCCGGAACCGTTGGTTCAACGATTATAAGGAGGAGGTCAGCGTACCTCGCGGTCCCCCTGCCCAAGTGTTCAATCCCCGCCTCCATGTCGACCACGACATGGTGTTCGTCGGCCAGCACCCTTCTCAGGAAGGCCTTGAGGAAAGCGTTGGCCGGACATGTGCACCCGCTCCCGGCGGACCTGATGGTTCCGAGCAGCACGAATCGCACTCCGTCAGGTCCCTCTATCGCCAGCTTCTGCGGGAGATCCGAGACCTTTGGGTTAGCCTTGAAGACTGCGCCTATGGAGTAGGGTTCGGCCCCCGTCCTTTCCCGGATCAACTCTTTCATATCAGACAGGGGCAGTAGGTCCGAGACCTGCTCGTCTGGGATCCCAAGGCTGGAATGGAGGTTGTAGTTGGCATCCGCGTCTATCGCAAGGACCTTCAGTCCTCGTCTGGCCAGCTGCCTCGTAAGGGTTCCAGCGATGACGGTTTTTCCGGTTCCTCCCTTGCCGCTGACGCACACCTTCACGAGATACCCTTTCCTAGGCTATTGCGCAGCCGATCGGGCATAAATATCTCCTCCAAATATGAAAGTCTGCAACTTTCCGCGTGCGCCGTTCTTGCGGTTCCCGGCCACTCAACACCCGTCAGCCTCTCGGCTGCCCAGCCAAGGCTCGCGAAACGGGGGCACGATCCTTTTGAAATCATGAACGGGTTAATCAAGGTGGCACAGACGGCAGAACAGCCCCGGTCGTCTCTGCAATCATGCCGAGCTCGATCTCTCCGGCGCCAACGGCCGCAGCCACCTGATCAACGGGGGATGTCGTCACGGTCGTCCTCTCGGACGGCCTCGTCTGACGCGCTGCCTTGGCCGAAATCGGAGGAATCTTCGCCTGAATGCGTCAGCTCGGGAAGATGCTCCTGTGAAACCCGGAGAATTCCAGCATGTCGGTTCACCACCTGTTTTCGACTATTTCAACAGAGACCTGGTGGATTCAGACTGCACAATTGGTTGTGCACTGGCCAGTCAATCTGTAAAGGACGCAGTCGCTAGGTGGAAGGAGAGGAAAAAAAGTAATCCACCGGCCGAGATCCCAAGCAAGACGGGCTGAGGAAGGACCCTCTCTGCCCAGGTCTTGGAGATGGCCGACAACATCGAGGTTTTGGAGGTGGAGGTGATGCGCCCAATCCAGTCCTAGGGACCTTGGCCTACCTCTTCGACCTGCCAAACTCCTCCAACGTCCGCTGCAGCAGCTTTTCCAGACGGAGGACGTGGTTATCCCACGTGAGGTCCTTGACGCTCCGAACGGCATTAGCGGACATCTCCGCCCGCTTGGAGTCGTCAGATAGCTCCTTGATTCCCTGCGCTAGGGAATTCGCATCTCTGGTACGCAACACGCAGTTGTGGCCGTCAACCAGGATGGTGTCGTAGCCGAAATTGGGCGCCACGATGGGGAGCCCGCACGCAAGGGCCTCGTAGCAAATCATCGTCAGATCGCGCCTGTACTCGTTGCCTATGAAGAGGAAGATGTCGCTGCTCGCGAAAGCATCCTCCACGTTGCTTAGAAAGCCGCCCACATATGTGAGGTTTGGTGCGTCCAGGTCCTCGATGAACTTCCTTTGCGGGCCGTCGCCGGCCACAAGGAAGTGGACCTCGTTTCGGAGCCTCTTGACGATCTTGACGAGTATGTCGACTCCCTTCTGGTAGCTCAGCCTGCCTGCGAAAAAGACGACAGGTTTGTCGTCAGGCAGTCCAAAATCCACCGATGGCTTCCTTTCAGGCTTGAAGCGGTCATGATCGATTCCGAAGGGTATCCTGTGGTATTTCGTCAGGCCCAACCGTTCGAGCTCTGCGGCCACAGTCCTAGACTCAAGTAGCAGGCAATCGCACTTCATGTACATTCTCTTGGAGTAGAAATCCATGAGCGGCTTCCAGGGAGCAAAGAGCGACCGAAAAGCAGCCCCCATGCTCACCGATTCGAGGCAGTGAAGGAAGGCCACGATCGGCCTGCGGTTGTTCTTCGCCGCGAAAAGGGCGATCGAGCCGAGAGGAGCTATCGACTGGAGGAAAACGATGTCGTAGTCTATGACCACCTTCTTGGCCTCGCCGTAGGCGGGGAAGGTGAAGTCGTAGCCATGAACTGCGATGTCGATGCTTTTCAACCTGTGGACATGGATGCCGTTGGGATCCCGGTCGGTCTGCCTCATGCCGAACATCGGGGCTAGCACGCCGACCTCATTTCCGCGAACCAGCCGCTTAGACGTTTCATCGATATACCTAACCACGCCATCGGTCTTTGGAAAGTAGGAATCCGTGGCGTAGAGGATTTTCATTTGGCGCCCCCGGGCCTCGATAACAAAAAAATCTTATTACCGGGCGACACAGCCAAAAACCGTGTACCTAAAGCTCGACCCCAACAACTGGGCTACCGTAGCGAGGCGAGCCAGATCCATCATGGTCAGGGGGGGCCTAGTCGTGTATCCGACGGATACCGTCTACGGGCTTGGGGCTGATGCTTCGAATGAGCGGGCCGTTGACGCCGTCTACCTCGCCAAGGGCCGGCCGCCGGAGAAGGCGATCTCGATTGCCGTTGCAAGCATAGAAAAGATCAGACAGCTTGCGGAACTTGATGCCGGGCTCGAAAAGGCTCTCTCGATGATGATGCCCGGCGCCTACACCGTTCTACTCCGGGCCAAGGGCAAGATGGCACACCTCTCAAGCCGCGGGAGGATCGGGATCAGAATCCCGAAGCACGACTTCGCCCTCATGCTCTGCCGCGATTTCCCGATCACGTGCACGAGCGCTAACCTCTCGGGTCAGCCCAGCCCAAGGTCGGCCTCCGAGGTGAACGTTGCCGCGGACCTCGTCATCGATGGCGGGCCCTGTCCGTTGGGCCTGGAGTCGACCGTGATCGATCTTTCATCCGATTGCCCGAGGGTTCTGAGGAAAGGGTCCGGCGACCTGGGGGCCGTGAGGCGGGCCCTTCTTGATTCAGGCCTTCCCGATCTAGCGGAGTAGCGGCTTTCCCAACTGCGTGTCGCCCCAAGACCCGTGTGGTGCGATTAGCTACGGCGCCCGCCTTCCAGTCTGCGAAACGCCTGCGCAAGGCCCGCAACGAGCGAATCCGCGCCTTCACGGACCATGGGCGATAATGGCTCCCCGAATCCGCAGCTCTGGATCTGCACGCCCAGGAGGAAGGTGTCGACACGGGCCCCCTTCTGCCTTGAGACGATCCTGCAGAAGAGCGAGAGGGGCAGCCTGTGCGTGGAAACGGCGTGCCCCCAGATGTCATCCTCCTCAGCTTGGACCAATGTACCCGGATTCAGCCCCGCCTGAGCGGCATCGACGAGGATGACGTGGGACGGATCGTGGGAAACCACCTCGGACAGGTAGTTCTCCGGAACCTCCCCGCAGGGAATCACCGCTACGAAGCTGGGCATTTCCAGCGCGAGGAGACGCTGGGCGACGTAGAGTCCAACGCCATCATCGCCGCGAAGCTCGTTTCCCACCCCGCAGACCACGACCCTGGTCGCATCGGCCAGCCTTCTGGACACCGCCGCGACTAGGCCTGTCCTTTCCAGGACTCGCACGAATCAAGTTCACCCAAGCTCGGAAAAATGTCTCCGGCTAGGAGTCTACCGGCTCTTTGAGTGTCTGGGGGTGGGCTCTGCGCTACCTGTCTCCCGTTGCCAGTTGGCACGAATCCTATAAGTACCTCAAGATACCTGACTGTCTCGATGAAGGAGCAGGCACACAAGTGCCTGGGACTGGATCCTGGGAGTCTTTCGTGGAAGGCCGCCGTCCTCGACGACCATGGGCTCATCTGGACCGGCAAGGTTGCCACAGAAGACGTCTGTAGGGACCCGGACATCATGAAGTCCTTGGTATACGAGCATCGAGACGGCCTTCAAGCAATCGCTGCGCCATCAGGCTTCGGCTTGCCTCTGGTCCCCATCGACAGGATCGGGAAGCGAGAACTGAGTTTGATGACGCTGAAGAGAGACGGGCCAGGCATCGTGGGTGTGGCGAGGGCGATAGAGGTACTGAAGGCCGTACAGCGAGACATTGGGGCCAAGTGCTTCGTCCTGCCCTCCGTCAAGCACCTCACGACCGTTCCCGTGCGGCGCAAGATAAACCGCGTTGACCTGGGCACCACGGACAAGCTTTGTGCCGCTGCACATGCGCTCCAGAAACTAGTTGAAAAACAGTCCGCCTCCTATGAGGATATCTCCTTCGTGTTGGGGGAGATAGGCAGCTCCTTTGTTGGGATGGTGTGCGTGAAGAGGGGCAAGGTGGTTGATGGAATCGGGGGAACGAATGCAAGCTTCGGGGTGGGTGCATCAGGCGCGTTGGACGCCGAGCTGGCTCACATCTGGCATTTCCCCGACAAGGCTAGCCTGTACAGCGGCGGGTTGGCTGATGCGGCTGGCATGCCTCTCGGGCAGATCGAGGAGAGCCTGTCAGGCACCCTTCCCCCGCGGGCCAGGCACGCTTTTGCAAGGTTTGTCGAGTCCGTGACTTGCGACGCCTCTGCAATGGCATCTAGGAACGGCGTCGAGACCTTTGTGCTTTCGAGCGTGCTAGGCCCCAAGATGAACGAGGCCATCGAAGACTCCTTGAAGCGGGTCGGGCTTAAAGTGGTCAAAGGAATCAACGATGAGATGTCGGCCAGCATCGGCGCGGCATTCCTGGTCAACGGCCTGATCGGCGGAAGATACCGACGCCTTTCGGAAACGCTGGCGATCGCAAAGGCTAGGGGCTCGATCATGGATCACATCTTCTATAGGGGGACGCCGGCTCTCCCGCACGTTGGGGAGACTTGTGCTCTTGATTGATCCGGACCGCGAGGAGCTTCGCATAGAGGAGGATATGCGATGGGCAGGTGAAACCGATTCCCGCGTTAGCTCAGATGCCAAGGCCGCACTACGCAAGCTCCAGGATGCAAGGAAGGAGCTTGAATCGGAGCTACAGAAGCTAAAGGACCGCAGGGACTACTTGGTTGGGGTCGTTGAAGGCAAGATCAAACCGGGCGTCATCGACCTTCCTGCGGATGAGGCGCAGAACATAGGGACGAAGATCAAGCTGAGGCTCAAGGGCGTCAGGGGGCTTGCGATCGAGAAGGCAAGGGATGAGCTTGGCTCGCTTGAGGACAAGATCCGATCGGCCCAAGCCAAGATGTCTGAGATCGATGACAGCACTGCCGGTCTCAGGGACCGCCAATCGGAGGCGAAGGCGCGGCTCGCCGAGCTGACCGAAACCCTCAAGGCCCAGAGGGCCATCATCAGGCAGGTCTCAATGATCAACCAAAATATCTCAGCCATGGTCTCAACGTTCGGGTGGTTCAACCCTTACCTGCTCGGCCGCAAGTGTTTGGACGAGATGCTCATCACCAGGGGGAATCTGCTCAGGGCCAAGCGCTCAATCCAGAAAAGATCCGAAGAGATCAGCGAACTTGACCACAAGATCACGCTGATCAAGGCACGGCTGAAGTCCGTCCTCGGTGAGGCCTACGATGGCTGCTTGATCCCGATCGTCTTCAAGGGCGGCTCAAGCCCGGAGGGAAAGAAGTTCCTGGACAACGACCTCACCGGGGAGGACATCAAATCGCTTAACCTCTCAAGCAAACTCTCCCACCCGAAGACAATCTCCGGAAGGGCGGACAGGCTAAGGTCGATCCTGTGGGATCGCCGTTTTCTCATATCCGAGTCGCTGACGGAGATAGGCCATCTGGGCGAGCTGAAAGCGTATGCCAGGCGGCTTCTGCAGTCGGCGAGGTGCAAAGCACGGATCGCGCAGAGGGTCCTGGATTCAAAGCAGGAGACCTTTGCCCAGGTTTTGGACGTCGCCGAGGGCTGCCTCGCTCTGCGCGGCCTGGCGGCCGCCTACGATGAACAGTCGCGTGAGGCGGCCCGCAGGAGGGAACGGGCGGTGGTCGCGGTGGACAGGTTCCGAAGCGATTTATAAAACATCTAGGGCGCTGTGGGTGAGTGCGGCCCGACGACAAGGCGTGGGCAATCGGCATAACGGTCGCGGTGGCGGCCTTCTTCGCGATGATCATAATGGCTGGGAGGGTCTATCTCACGGACCTGGATCGCGCTTTCATGATTTCGAGTGAAACCGATGTCGTCGAGGCCAGACTCACCCTCTGGATGTTGAGGAACGATTCAAGGAGCACCCCCATCCGGGTCAACCCGCCCGCCCAAGGGGATGCCACCCTCGGAGGGAAGAAAGTGTACATTCAGAGGGAGTTCATGGCGCTGAGCAGCCAGGCAACCTTGCAGATCAGGAGTGCGAGGCCGATCCTGGTCGACTCGGAGTCGCCCCCGTCAGGCACGCAGTTGGAAGTTGAGGTTCTCCACTTCAAGGCGCCTGGCCACCGGCCCGTTATCGTTGTGGAGCCGGATCCAAATCTGACAAGATCCACCGAGCTATACATGGACGAGATCAATCCCACAAGGGTCAGCTACGATACCTTCGACCTTCAGCTTCATTGGCGCAAAGGGTTTGCAGGGCGTGGGTACCACGCGAACTTCCGGAAGGCTTTCTTCACGTTCTCCGGCGAAGATGACCTTTGGAGAATTGAGGCGCACGACAGCATATCCGGCAGGACGGAATCCTTCAATGCAATGGCCCTGTTCAAGGTCAGGGCCAGGCTCATCCTGACCTGGGACGACGGGACGCGTGCGAGCACGGATTGGATGGAGACGCAGTTCTTTGCCGTCGACTTGGCCTGATCGTCGGTACGCCAGGCTCTTCCTCCTTCGAGTTCAGACGACCATCGCCAGATAGGTGGCCATTGACCCTGCGAAGACGAAGGGGATCGCTGGAACCATTCCCTTCTTGTCCGAGACGACGATGGCAAACCCAAGGCCGAACGCGCCTCCTAGGGCAACCCAAAGGGCACCCATGGCCGAATATGTCAGGGCGCAGGACGCAACGAACATGGAGGGCACGGCGAGATCCGATATGCCGACGGCCGACTCCATCCCGGGCATCTCGATGAGAAATGTGGAGCGGCTCCCGCGCACGCTTTCCGCGACGAGGCTCATGTGCTTGCTGAAGCGGACCGCGATCACATCGTAGACCGAAAGGTAGCCCATCAGTGCTATGACGGGAACGATGCTCAGGTTCATGCCCATTATCGCGCCAACGGTTGCGGCGGTCAGGATCGACAAGCCCGTGGCCAGGAGCCAGTGTGCGTAAAGCCTCTTCAAGCCGGCGACCCCGGCAGCGACGGCCAGCCAGGCAAACGTGCCCTGTGGGTAAACGGACTGCAGCAACAGGAAGAGGCTGACGAAGACTATGGCGCTCTCCAGGTTCCTGAAGAGCGTCTTGGCCAAGCCCAGCTTCATTGCGACGGCGATGAATCCGACGCAGGCCATGAGGAAGACGTAGATGTAGAGGGAGGATGCGATGGTATCACCCCCCTCCAGGTAGCGAATCCTCGGCTCCCTGCCCCCCGGTGAATCCGGGCTCGGGACCGTGACCAGGTCGACGATGGCGAGGGTTACGGCCTGCGTCGCGCAGAAGACTGCGAGCAGTCCCAGGATCGTCTTTTTCACGTGCCTCTCTTCCCCCAGGCGCAGATAATTGCTTCCGGCCGGATGGTCCCCAGCGCACTGCGCCTCAGCACCTGCCGGCTGGCGCTTGCTCGGCGTTCAGAAGAAATATATAAGGTGAACTAGGGCGGGCAGCCCGATGGAAGCTGCCACGCCGAAAGCCCGCCTCAAGTGCGTTCAATGCGGGTATGAGGCGGAGGTGACGGCGCGCAAGGACCTGAGCGTAGGCAAGATGATCCCCGGGCTTTGCCCCGATTGCCAGGGGAACATGATAGTGACGAAGGATCTGACCGCGATCCAGCACGTGATCCCGACGGACAAGGTGCTGGAGATCGTCAGGGGGCATTTCCCGGTTCATCGCATCGAGGAAGGTTACAACTACCTCCGCCTCGAGGTGGGGGAGCCCTACAGCAAGGCATCTTTTTCTCAGACCCTTGGGCAGCTCGAATCGACCGGATCGCTCGCCATCGTGAGGAAGTTCGGCGAAAGGAACATCATGACGGTTTTCCCGAGGGTGCCGGAAGCCAACGTCCGGGTGCGTAACAACCTCATCCTGCTGGGGTTGACCATCCTTTCGACCTTCTCTGCCGGGCTTTTCCTCACGGGCTTCCTTTCCGGGGCCGCCATGTTCGAGGTCGCGAAATGGGATGCCATCCTGTACTCGATCGGCATCATGTCCATTCTCGGCCTCCACGAGATGGGGCACAAGCTAGGGTCGATGAAGTACAAGGTGGAGGCAACCTATCCGTACTTCATCCCCGTTCCATGGCCCTTCATCCTCGGCACGATGGGAGCGATCATCAAGATGAAGGGGTCGCTGCCGGACCGCAATGCGATGCTTAGGATAGGCGCGGCAGGCCCGATCTGCGGCTTCGTGGTTGCAATTCCTGTGACCATGGTCGGCCTTGCCCTGTCAACGCCCGAGGTGCCCGCAGTCCGGGGCGGACCGAGTATACTGATCGGTGCCTCCCCCCTCTTCAGGCTTCTGCGCAATATCGTTGTTCCGAATAGCTACGGGCTTTCCCTGCACCCGCTCGCAGTTGCCGGATGGGCGGGAATGCTGGTCACGATGTTGAACCTCTTGCCGGCAGGAATGCTCGACGGCGGGCATGTGACGAGAGCGGTTTTCGGAATGAGGATTCACCGCCTTCTCGGATACCTGACGGGCTTCTTGCTTCTGGGGTTATTCCTGATTCAGCAGCTGAGCGGCGTTTCGTTCGCGGGCTGGTTACTGTGGGGGATCTTGGCCCTCTTCTTCTCGAGGGTTGGGCACCCCGGTTCACTCGACGAGTCCTCGGCATTGAGCAAGACGAGCTTGGCGATCGGCGCGGCGGTCGTGGCGATCTTCGTTCTCGCCGCGGTGCCTCTTCCGATAAGGCTGGTTGACCAGCCCAAGGTCTACGTATCGGCGTTCACCGCATCGCCGATCTCGGTATCGCAGGGCAGTTACATGGTGCATGCTAGGCTGAACAACCTCGCCAGCCTGAACCGGGTTCAGGGGATCGACGCCCGGATCATACTGCCCGAGGGGGCGTCCCTCATCTCCGGGTCCAACCCGGTTGTGAGCTTGCCTGAGATTTCAGACAGAGCGGACGTGTACTGGAACATAACCCTGACGAGCTCCAGGCTGGTGAACGGAGTTTACTGCCTGGTGACTTCCGAGAATGGTGGCTCCGATGAGGCGCGCCTGAGGCTCGCATCCCACTAGTCTATGTCGAGGTTCAGGTACTCAGCGATCTCCTTGTACCTGTTTCGCACCGTGACCTCCGTGACCCCGGTGATGTCGGATATCTCCTTCTGTGTGCGCTTGACATCCTCGAGCACGCAGGCGATGTATATGGCGGCCGCCGCGATTCCCGTCGGACCCTTTCCGGACCCAAGGCCCTCGTTGATGACCTGTCTTAGGATCTCGATCGCTCTCGTCTCGACGGTTCCCGGCAGGCCGAGCTCGCTCGTGAAGCGCGGTACGTAGTCTATCGCGTTGATGGGAGGCAGATGTATCGTCAGCCCCCTGGCGATGACGCGATAGCTCTTTCCGATCTCCTTCTTGTTGTGTTTGGTAACCTCTGCTAGTTCCTCCAGGGTCCTGGGTATCCCGAACTGTCGGCAGGATATGTAGATCGCTGAGGCGGTCGAAGACTCTATCGACCTCCCCCTTATCAGATCCTTCTCTACCGTCTTCCTGTAGATCATCGCCGCGGCCTCGCGGACATTCTTCGGAAGCTGCAACTGGGCCGCAACGCGATCGAGCTCCGAAAGGGCGTATGAGAGGTTCCTCTCAACCGAATTGGAGACCCTCGCCCGCTTGTTCCATTTCCTGAGTCGGTACATCTGGGCCTTGGTCTCTGGCGACAGGCTCCTGCCGAAGATATCCCGGTCGCTGTCGTCAATCATCGTGGACAGGCCCTTGTCATGTATGGTGTAGGTCATTGGAGCCCCGGTCCTCTCTCGGGACATCGTCTGGTCGGTATCGAAGGCTCTCCATTCTGGGCCGGAGTCGATTATCTTGTCCTCGATCACGAGGCCGCAGTCGCAACAAATGATCTCGGCGCGCTTGTAGTCCCTGACTTGGCGAAACGACCCGCACTCAGGGCACTGTATCTTTCGAGGTTCGGTGACGGACGGTTCTTCGTCGATATCCCCCTTGACCAAGGGATTGTAGGTCGAATTCTCATCTGAGGTAAAGGAGGGCATTAAAGAAGATCAACCTCCTTGACTCGCTGAGGAAGGGGGGCCAAATCGGCTATGACCAGTATCAGGTGCATCGTAGTATAAAAACCTATGCATTCTATATGCAGCGAAAACGAAATTATATTCAGTTATATAGCAATCTTCGGTTACGGAACGCGTAGCCCGAGGTACTCGACCATCTCCTTATACCGGTTTCTGACCGTGACCTCGGTCACCCTCGCGACCTCTGCGACCTCCCGCTGGGTTCGCTGTTCGTGGCTCAGTTCTGCAGCTATGTATAGGGCCGCGGCGGCGACGCCCATTGGCCCTCGGCCCGACGTGAGGCCTTGACTTACCACCTTGCCTAGGATCTCGATCGCCTTTCCCTGCACCTCGCCGGACAGCTTTAGATCGCTGGCGAACCGGGGTATGTAGTCAACGGGGGAAGTAGGCGCTAGTTTGATGCCGAGCTCTCTGGCAAGGAACCGGTAGCTCCGCCCTATTTCCTTCTTGTCGACTTTCGTGACCGCTGCGATTTCCTCCAATGTCCGGGGCACCGCGAACTGCCGGCATGCCACGTAGAGCGCCGATGCTGTGAGAGACTCTATGGATCTACCGCGGATCAGCCTCCGCTCTATGGTGCGCCGGTAGGTCACGGAGGCGGCTTCCCGCACGTTCCTTGGAAGCCTCAGCTGTGCGCCGATCCTGTCAATCTCGGAAAGCGCGAAAGAGAGGTTGCGTTCCGTCGAATCCGAGATCCGGGCCCGCATCTGCCATTTCCTGAGCCGGCTCATCTGCGCTCTGCTCTGAGGGGAGAGCGCCCTTCCGTATATGTCCTTGTCCCGCCAGTCGATTACCGTCGAAAGGCCCATGTCGTGGATCGTGTAAGTCATTGGGGCACCGCCCCTCTGCCTCTTCTCGCGCTGTTCGGCGTCGAAGGCTCTCCATTCCGGGCCAAGGTCCAAGAGGTGGTCATCGACTACCAAGCCGCATGATGCGCATGTGACCTCCGCCCTCTCATAGTCCCTGATCAGCCTCTTGCATCCGCACTCTGGGCAACTTGATTCCTCAACGATCTCCGGGCCATCGGATTTTAGGTCGCGGAAGTCCTCCACCTGCCCAGCCTCCGATCCTTGCCGGTGAGGTAATAGACCTGCTGACCAGGCGAAGCCTTGGCGGACGTACCTTGGATGCTCACCGAGACGAACGGAGTTTGCGCAGGCCCGAAGACGTCAACGACTTGACCCAGTTGGACTAGATTGGCATCTACCACAGTAGCTCTGAGAGGCGGCACTGCCTCGCCCCTGACTAAGAGGCGCCCGGACCGAGTCCTTCCCACAATCTTGCCGAGAGCTTTCAACCAAAGCCCACCCAAGGCAACTGGCGACAGATGTACCGGTGCCCGACCCCTGCCCTAGTTTCCCTTTCCCCGGCGGCAATCGGGACATTCCCCGAAATAAAAAGTTTACCGTGTCTGTCCGTGTCCGTGTCCTCCCTTGGCGTGATTCGAGGTCCCAGATTGTGCTGGGAATAACCTGTATGGCACTCCACCATGAATCGGATGTGCAACCCGACAAGCGTGACGCCAGGTTAGAAACATGGGCCGGAAAACGATCAACCGTGCGGTCGAGATGGGGGATGAAGCATTTCAAGGACGAGGCCCTTGACCGTCTCTTGACCGAAGAAGAAGCGAAACAAATTTCGGTTAGGCCCGGCCCGGGGCTCGACGAAAACAGTATATACGCTCTACCGACGCCAAAAGGACTCGGAATGGCCATGGCCAGGATACTCATTTGCGATCCTCTTCAAAAGAGGGCACTGGAAATCATGGGTGAGAGGCACCAAGTCGTCGATATGCCCCACATAACGAGGGAGGAGCTTCTGGAGAAGGTTGCGGACGTGGATGCCATCGTCGTGCGGGCAAGGACGAACGTTGACTCGGAAGTCATCGCAAGGGGCAGAAGACTGAAAGTCATCGCCCGCGCTGGGGTCGGTACCGATAACATCGATGTTGACGCAGCAACTCAGATGGGCGTGCTGGTGGTAAACTCGCCCGATCCCTCGATAAATGCCGTCGCGGAGCACACCTTCGCTCTGCTTCTTGGGGTGTGCAGGCGCATCGTCAAGGCCCACGAGAGCGCGAGGGCTGGGGAGGCCGGGAAAACGGAGTTGGTGGGTACTGAGATTTCGGGGAAGACGCTTGGTATCGTTGGGCTCGGTAGGATTGGCACAAGGGTTGCCATGATCGCCAAGGGCTTCGGCCTCAACACGATAGCTGCCGACCCGTATGCATCCCCAGCATACGCGGAGAAGCATGGAGCGGAGCTGGTCGCATTGCACGAACTGCTCAAGAGGTCGGACTTCGTAACCCTGCACGTTCCGCTCACCGACTCGACCAGGAATCTCATCGGCAAGCGAGAGCTCGATATGATGAAGCCAACGGCCATCCTGATCAACACCTCAAGAGCCGGGATCGTCGACAACGATGCGCTGGTGGATGCCCTAAAGAGGAGGCGCATTGCCGGAGCAGGTCTTGACGTTTTCGATGAGGAGTGCGCAGAGGAGCTCGCTAGCCTCGAAAACGTGCTCATGACTCCCCACATCGGCGCGTCGACGAAAGAGGCCCAGAGCCAGATCGCGGAGCTCATCGCAACCGAGGTGGTGGACGCGCTCGAGGGAAAGCCGACTAGGAACCCCGTTAACATGCCCCACGTTGACAGGAAGGCGTTGGAACTCCTCCAGCCCTACCTGCATCTGACGGATAGGATGGTTCGCGTCGTATCCCGGTTCTTGGCGGGCAACCCCAACCTGATCTCGATTTCACTTTTCGGGGAGGCGAGCGAGATCGAGCACCCGGATTTCCTGCTTAGAAGCGTGGTGGTCGGAATCCTTTCGCCCTTCCATGAGGTGAACATTGTAAATGCGATGGCCACCGCCGACAGGATGGGGATCAAGACGGAGATTTCCAAGGGCACCGGAAGGGACTCCTACCTCAGCAGCATCGAGATCAAGATCGGAACCTCTGAGGATACGTACGCCATCAAGGGGGCCCTTGTCGATTCGGACAAGCCCAGGATAGTCGGGCTTCTGGGTTATGAGTTGGAGTTCGTGCCCGCTGGCCACATCCTCATCACCCAACACATGGACGTCCCGGGCATGGTGGGCATGGTGGGTACGAAGCTGGGATCGGCGGGAGTAAACATCGCAACCATGCAGCTGGCAAGGAAGAGGATCGGCGAGCAGGCCATGATGGTGATTCAGACCGACAAGGAGGCGCAGGCCGACCTAGTCCAGGAGATAGGCAGGATCAAGGGGGTCTCCAAGGTCGTGGCAATGAGCCTATGACTAATCCCAGATGCTCCTTATCCCTTTGTCCGAGATGAAGCTGCCCCTGTACCTTGAGAAGAAGGATGTCACCAGGTAGGAATCCGGGAACGGCGACTCGGGTTCCAAGATCGGCTTAGGTTGGACGGACAAGGATTCCGGCGTGACCACGTGAAAGCCCAGCAGCCTCCTCTGCTCCTGCACCATCCTAAAAACCGCCCGCCCCAGCTTGTTATATATGGCGGCCTCTGCGTTCCCATATTTCGTCCGCCTTACGACGCTGCCATAGATCAGCAGACCGTGCCTGGGGCTTACGCCTAGCGAACCGGCGGTTCTGTAGCGCGTGAGCGAGAGGTACTCTTGGAGAAGATCATGCAGCCCGGGATTCAGATCTTTCACGATGAGGACCTTCTCCCGCTCGACGGCGCTCCTGAATCTTCCCAAGGTCGCATCCGAACTGGACACCACCTCGTGGTCGGGTTTCAGATCGCACAGCCGTCGTATGTAGCTCTCAAGCTCCTGACACGCGTCCTCGAAACAGGCAATGATCGCACACTTTCCTTCCCCCAGGAACGTCCCCGTCACGTCGACCCTTACCGGCTCGGGAAGCTTGCTTGAGGGCATGATGATGTAGCTGAGATACGTCTTCCATTGATGGGTCGAGAGGGAATCGATGAACTCCAGTGCCTTTTCCTTTGGCCTCATGCGACCATCCGGCCCAACCATGTCCTGAAAGATTATTAAGTGCATTTTCCCAACAACGGTAGAGTTCGGCAGAAGAGATCCCTCTTGATAGAAAGGATCCGTAGGCTGATGGACGAAACGCAGTTCCAGCCAGCAAAGCTCGATAAGGAAACCGAGATGAAGCTGGGGCGGTACAAACTATCCTTTCAAGACCACCGCGAAGCCTATGACTTAGCAGCGCGGATCATCCGCGACATCGTGGCCTCGATCGAGTCCAAGTCCGGCAAGGACTACGAGGAGTTCAAGGAACTGATGGAGATGGGTGTAAGTTACAAGGACAGCATCCTCCAGATCGTAAAGGAGAAGGTGGACGCGCTCACCGAGTGGATGGATACCATAAAAGAGGTCAAGACGAGGGACGACGCGCTAGGTCTGGTCGTTCGCTATTATCTGGGCAACAGCATCAAGAACTTCAGGCGGAATCTCTAGCCCGTCACCGACTTGAGGTATGACTCCAAGCGGGAAAGTGCCTCATCAAGCATCCCTTCCGGAGGCAGGAAGACGAGCCTGAAGTGACCCTTGCCATGTTCCTCGTGGAATCCGCTCCCGTGCACCAGCAGGACGTGGCAGTTCTCCAGCACGTTCAGGACGAACTTCTCGTCGTCCATCCCAAGGCTCGGGTGTATCCTGGGAAACATGTAGAAGGAACCGGACGGGCGCGTCACCGAGAGTCCGTCCATCTCGTTGATCCTTCGCGCCACGAGGTCTCTCCTCGGCCTGAGCCTCCGGACCATATCTTTGATGTGATCGTCGGGGCCGTCCAGCGCGGCGGCCAGTCCATATTGGGCTACCGTGTTGGCACACAGCCTTGCCCTGGCCTGCTTGAGCAGGCCCTCCTTTATGTCGGAGATCGCGCCGGAGGGGTCTCGGAAGGCGACGTAGCCAACCCGCCACCCGGGAGCCAGGTAGACTTTTGACATCCCATTGAGAACGACCGTCGGGACATCCTTGTTGACCGAGGCAGGGCTCGCAGCTTCTCCGTCGAAGCATATCTTGTCGTAGATCTCATCGGATATCACGAAGATGTCGTTCTCCCCCGCGATATCCATCAGCGCCTTCATGTCGGACCGACTGTGCACCGCCCCGGTCGGATTGTTGGGCGAACAGATGATCATGGTTCTCGTCCTTGGGCTGATCTTCCTGCGCACGTCGTCGATGTCCGGCCTCCAGCCCTCCGACTCAATGGTGCGGTACGCGACGGGGTTGGCCCCGAAGAGCTTCGTGTACTGGACGTACGCGGGATAGGACGGCCCAGGGACCAGTGCCTCCGCGGATTCATCGAGGGTGGCAGCGAGGACCATCTCTAACCCTTCGGTCACGCCTGTCGTCGCCACGACGTCCTGCGGATCCACGTCCACGCCGTCCCGTTTCTCTTTCCTGGAGACGGCTTCTCTGAGCTCTGGGATGCCCTCAGAGTCCGAGTATCCCGAGCGGCCCTCCTCTATGGCGCGGATCAAGGCTTGGTTGATGTGGTCGGGCGTCTTGAAGTCGAACATGATGGGATCCCCGATGTTCAGTTTGATGATCCGGTGGCCCTGCCGCTCCAATATCCTGGCGTGCTCGACGACCTCTCTTATGGCATAGGACATGGACCGGACTCGGGAGGAACTGAGAAGAACCAAGTGATTTCCGCCACTCCTTGGAAGAGCCCAATGCGTTGGGACGTGCCCCTCGTTTTCGTCGCTCGCGGCGACCGGTACTCGGCGGCGGGGAGGGAGCGACACTTTTATATCTTACCAATGGGACGGGCAGCAGGTGATGGGTTGAAGGTTCTCGTGCCCACTGCGGGCCCAACGCCTGCTTCACGGAGTGCGGATTTCATCGCGGGCCTGTGCAAGGACATAGACGCAGAGATGATCGTCATCCATGTGAGATCCAAGGACACCAAGCTGACCCAGGCGGAGGAGAAAGAAGCACTTAGGATCTTCGAGGATGCCGCGAGGAAGGCGGGCGTCAAGGTTCGAACCAGGCTGGTCGAGGGTGACGTCGTCCGCAGCATTCTGGATGCCGCGGAGAAGGATTCGGTAGATCTCATAGTCATGGGGGCAACGGGCGAAACGACGCTGAAGAAGTGGATAAAGGGAAACGTGCTCGTCGAGGTCATGCAGAGGGCGACCCTTCCTGTGACCGTGATACCATCGGCCTTGAGGCCCGACCTTTACAGGTAGCAATTTAGATCCACCTGAGGTCTGCGCCTAGGCTGGACAGGTCACGGACGAAGTTAGGATACGACACCGAGATACACGAGGCACCCCTAACCACCAGACCGCCCGAGACCAAGCCAAGAACGGCGAGTGCCATTGCAATCCTGTGGTCGCCGTGTGAGTGGACCACGCCGCCCTTGGGGCGGTCGCCGCCTCTGAAATCCAGGCCGTCCCTGCGCTCAGAGACACCAATGCCGATGCGCTCCAATTCCTCGCGGATCACTGCAATCCTGTCGGACTCCTTCAGGCGCGCGTGTTCCACCCCTGTGATCCTAGTTGGCCCCTCCGCCACGGCGGCAAGGACCGATAGGGGAGGTAGTAGGTCGGGGCTGTCGGAGAGGTCGGCGTCGATCCCGCTTAGGTTCCCTCCCATTACCGTGACGACGTCGCCGTGCCTGCGCACATCACAACCCATATTCTCCAGCATCGAGAGGAAGCGCTCATCGGCCTGCAGCGACCCTGGCCGCAGCCCTCCGACCTTGACGCTGGACCCGGTGATCGCGGCCGCGGCCATGATGAAGGAAGCTGACGAGTAGTCTCCGTCTACCTCGTAGACGCGCGCGGCGTAGCGTCCGCCAGCATCGACGACGAATCTGTTGCCGTTCGCGGTCGGCATCACCCCGAAATCACGCATCGCTTTCAGGGTCAGGTCTACGTAAGGCCTTGACTTGAGATCACCCCGAACTCGAAGCCTAAGCCCCTCTTCAAAGTACGGCGCGGGCATGAGGAGCGAGGATATGAACTGGGAGCTTACTGAGCCAGTTATCTCCGCTTCTCCTCCCCTAACCCGGCCGGTGCCTACGATCTCTATCGGGGCCTTTCCTGTTCCGCCCAATGAGCGCGCCTGTATCCCGAGGCTAGCCAAGCAGGAGATGAGATCCTCCATCGGCCTGGACCGGAGGGATTCGTCGCCCGTGACGACCACCTTACCCGGCACTAGACCGGCGAGGGTCGTGATGAAACGAAGGCTGGTTCCGGAGTTCCCGGCATCGATAACGTGGTCAGGGGGCGAGAAATCCCCGCAGTTGCCCTTGACCTTCATTGCGTCATCGTGCGTCATGGCCCTGATTCCAAGGCTTTGTAGGGCTCGGAGAGTAGCCATCGTGTCGGAACAGACAAGCACGTTCTTCAGCTCCGACTCCCCATCGGCTAGGGAGGCGATGACCAAGGCGCGGTGGGTGAGACTCTTGGATCCAGGCGCTTTGACGTATCCGCCGAGGTTGGAGGACTTTCCGCAGGCCAGATCTGCGGGCATGAGCACCGTTCCACCGACGAACATTTATAAGTTTCGTGCTACAGTGTGTCACGCTAGCGCGGTGAAAAGCGATGTCGGAGATTGGAAAGTACATCAGAATGGAGCGCATCATGAACCGCAAGACGAGGAAGACCGTGATCGTTCCCCTTGACCACGGCGTGACCCTGGGACCGGTTCGCGGGATCATTGACCTGAGGGAGACCGTCAACCAATGCGCCGAAGGTGGAGCCAACGCCGTCGTTGAGCACAAGGGGATGGTGCAATCAGGGTACAGGGGCTATGGCAAGGACATAGGGCTCATCATCCACATTTCAGCAAGCACCAGTCTAGCGCCTGATCCGAACAAGAAAGTTCTGGTTGCGACGGTTGAGGAAGCCCTCAAGATGGGCGCGGATGCCGTCTCGATCCACATTAACGTCGGCGCGGCCGACGAGGACCTGATGTTGAGTTCGCTCGGGTCAATTTCGGAGAGGTGCCAGTTCTGGGGCATGCCGCTCCTCGCCATGATGTACCCTAGAGGCGAGAAGATCGCCGATCAGAACGACGTGCAATACGTCAAACACGCGGCGAGGGTGGGTGCAGAGCTCGGTGCAGACATCGTCAAGACGAACTACACAGGAAGCCCCGAAACCTTCAAAGAGGTTGTTAAGGGCTGTCCGGTCCCCGTCATCGCCGCGGGCGGACCGAAGACGAAGACGGACGAGGAGTTCCTGACGCAGGTCAAAGGTGCGATGGAGGCCGGAGGGATGGGGGTCGCAGCCGGGCGCAACGTATTTCAGCACGACAGAGTGGCGGACATGGTGAGAGCCATTGCCAAGATCGTCCACGAGAACTGGGAAGTCGAGGAAGCCCTCAAGTTCATCAAGAGCGGGAAATGAACCGGACGCCAGAAAGCTCTTCTGGGTTAGGGCGGACGCCGCGGAGTCCCTGCAGGAAAGGAAGGCAATCTTCGAGTTGGCGGCGCGCTGCGGCGCAGACCTCATCGTGGTTAGGCCCGAAGATCTGGACGAGATCCCTCGCACCGAGGCGAACAAGCTAGGCGTCATTTCGAGCGCGGATGACGTTCCCGCCGATGTGACGCGGATAGAGCCGAACCCGCGCCCGGGTGCGGGAAGCCGTGCGGCCGTGGCCCTCGTGGTCATAGGGAGCCCCGCCGAGCAAGAACTTGCGATTGAGGTGGCCCAAGACTACGGGACGCTCGTAGTCGATTGCAAGGACTGGCGGATCATACCTCTGGAGAACCTCGTTGCTGCGTGCCAGCGTACGCGCACGCGACTTCTTGCGACGGTCTCTGGTCCGGAGGACGGGGCACTCGCCCTTGGCATCCTCGAGAAGGGAGTGGACGGGGTGCTCCTCCAGAGCCGGGATCCTGGGGCTGTGGAGGCAACCGGCTCTCTCGTGAGACGGGGAGCCTCCGTGATCCCGCTTGAGCAAGTCGAGGTGGTATCGGTTGCGCCGGCTGGCATGGGCGACCGGGCTTGCATAGATACCTGTTCGCTGCTGGAAAAGGGGGAAGGATTGCTGGTGGGAAGCAAGGCGGACGGCCTGGTGCTGGTCCACGCGGAAACGGTGGAGACGCAGTACGTCAAGTCCCGCCCGTTCAGAGTCAATGCAGGCGCCGTCCACAGCTACGTCCTGGACAGGGATAACAGGACCCGCTACATCAGCGACCTGCGTGCAGGGGATTCTGCGCTCGTGGTCAAGGCCAACGGGTCCACTCGCGTTGTCACGATAGGCAGGGTCAAGATCGAGACGAGGCCTCTCGCGATCGTGGAGCTGAAACGCGGGAATCGGAATCTCAATCTGGTGTTGCAGGACGCCGAGACGATTCGACTTGTGAGGGCGGACGGAGAGCCCGTGTCGATCAAAGAACTGAAGAAAGGCGACCGGGTTCTTGCCTACCTGGGGGGGCAGGCAAGGCATTTCGGCATGGCCATCGAGGAGAAGCTGATTGAGAGATAGTGCGCGACCCCGGATCTGTGCCACGGTGGCTGTTCCCAGCTTTGACCGCCTGGAACAAACTGCAAGGGCGGCCGTTTCGCAGGGAGCGGACCTCATTGAGCTGCGGCTTGATTACCTGCCCCGACTGCCTGTCGCCGAGGAGCTCAAGTGGTGCAGGGACCTAGGGGTGCCGGTCATTGGCACGATAAGGAAAGGATCGGAAGGGGGGAACTACAAGGGCGCCGAGGCAGAAAGACTGCGCTGCCTTGAAAGGGTGGCCTGCCTCCTGCACTACGTGGACATGGAGTTCGAGTCAGCTACGCATGAAAGGATCGGCTGGCTGAAGGAAAACGGTTCAAAGGTCATCGTTTCCTACCACGACTTCAGGTCGACCCCAAGGGATGACAGGCTCTTGAGCATAGTCTGCAGGACAAGGGCGCTTGGAGCGGATGTCTGCAAGATCGCAACATTGGTTCAGGGCCCCCAAGACGTGCTTCGAATGCTCCTCATCCCCACGATCGTGTCGCCCTCGGTCGTTGTGACCATGGGAAGGAAGGGCGTGCTCGGCCGCATCTTGGCTCCGTTGTTCGGCTCAGAGTTCACCTATGCTCACCCCGATGGACTTCCCCCGGTTGCGCCCGGGATGCTGTCCGTACAGACCATGAGGCGTGCATATCTGGACATCGAGAACATATTGGGCGGAGGGGAGGATTGAATGGTCACCTCAAGGACCGCGATCTATGGCCTAATAGGGCACCCTCTCGAACACTCGATATCGCCGCAGATTCACAACGCTGCCTACCGGAGCATGGGGCTCGACGCCGTGTACGTGTGCCTGCGGGTTCGGGGCGATGCGGCGAAGGCCGTGCGTGCGGCGCGAGATCTGGGGATCGGGGGGCTCAACGTCACCATACCCTACAAGTCGGAGGTCCTCAAAGCGTTGGACGCGATTGACGACTTGGCGAAGAAGATCGGGGCAGTCAACGTGATCCGCTTCGGAGACGAGACGAGGGGGTACAACACGGACGTGGGTGCCTCGATCCGGGCGCTCAAGGAAGTCGCCGGGAACGACCTGTCCGACCGTTCGGCCCTGGTTCTTGGTGCGGGCGGATCAGCGAGAGCCGTCGCGTTTGGCCTGGCCCAAGAAGGCTGTGCGGTCGTCGTGCTCAACAGGACCGCGAGCAGGTCGGCCAGGCTCGCAAGGGACGTGTCCTCGCACATCCCGTGGGCAAGGATATCCTCGGGCGGGCTAAACCCTGAGGAGCTCAAAGAAGCCATACAACGATCGGAGATAATCGTAAACGCCACGCCCGCCGGCATGTACCCAAATGTGGGGGAATCCCTCGTGGATCCCGGGATGTTGAGGCCTGATGCCATAGTCATGGATCTCGTCTACAATCCCCCGGAAACGAAGCTCCTGCGAGACGCAAGCAAGCTTGGCTGCAAGACCGTCGGAGGCTTGAAGATGCTCGTCTACCAGGCTGCCGATTCCGTAGAGATATGGACGGGCAGGAAGGCGCCGATCGACGTCATGATGTCAGCTGCCATCGAGGCGCTGGGGGGATTTGCTTTTCAACAATCCTGAGCCGTCGTTAGACAAAGGGAGCGAGAAGCCTCCACGTGCCTCTTTCGGCCGGAAAAAGCCGAATGAAACTCGGGAAGTTCAGCTGCTAACGCCGCGCGGGGACGTCTTCGTGAAAAACATCAACTCCAACTTAAAAGCCACCTTCATCACGGGGATGTGAAACAAGCCGCGTATAATTTTTCACCCTCTTGCAACCATTTAGGCGGGTTTTCGAGCGATGCTTTGCGAGTTAGTGCAAACCTTTTCCCCAGGACAACGCCGGCGACGTTGCGGACAGTTTCCCTAATTCATTGGGCGCGCGAAGTTTCGAAATTCACCCAGACCTCGGGAGCGGTCGCGCCCTGGGCCAGAGGGGCAAGGCTCTCGGTCGCAAAATGCATCATCGCTGTGCGTTATGCAACATGGGAAGTGGATGCTTTTTATAGACATCCGATGATCCGCCAACCCTAGCGTGGGCCCCTCTCGGTGGAAGGATGAAAGGACTGGACGAGATTCTCAGCAGGGTCCAGATGGCGGAGGACTACTCGCTCCTCGGTTTGTCCAGGCAGCCTTTCAAGATAAGTCCGATATCAGGCGAGCTACACTACTTCGTCGGAAGAGAAAAAGAGCTGCAGGACCTCCTCGAGAGCGTCGCGAAGAACAGAAACACCTTCCTCATCGGAGACATCGGCATGGGAAAGACCAGTCTCTTGAACGTCGGCGCGCTATGTCTCAAGAACAAATGGAGGGATAGATACCTCGTCGCCTGCGGTTCATACTACCCATCGATTCGCAAGATGATGATATCCCTCGCATTGGACCTAGTGCGAAGAAACCGCCTGGTCGACCAGATAGATCGGTCCAAGCTCAGCGAGCTGAGGAAAGTCGTTGTGAGGATGACGAAGTACGCCAAGTCCCCGGTCCACTACGACCTTCTCTCGGTGCAGGAGGATCTTGTTCTCCTGCGGGAGATACTCGAGGAGGAATTCGTTTTCATGGTCGACAACGCGCAGACCATGGTCAAGTACGATTGCCAGGGCAACCTGCCGTTCTTTGACAACATGCTCTTCGAGCCCGAAATGACATGGATCCTTGCGGTCTATCCCGAGACGCCAAACACCCTCGAGAAGCTGTCGCCGTCGACCTATGGTAGGATCGGGAACGAGATCGACCTTGAGCCATTCACGAGGCCTGAGCAGATAGAGATAGTCAAGTCCAGGTTGGAGGCGGCAAGGATTCCCGGCCTCCCGCAGCAGGAACCCTTGCATCCGTTCACGCAGGAAGCCATCGAGGTCGTCGTAGAGTACACGGACGGTAACCCGCGGCGCTTGATGGAGATATGCGAGAAAGCCGTCGACACCGCCCGGAACGCTGGAGCCCGGACCATATCGATCGGGATAGTGGAGAAGGTGATAAAGGAGGCTAAGTTCTCTTTCACGTGGCGGATCCTGCGGCACCTTACTCCCAAACAGATCGACGTCTTGGACGCCTTGGTTCGTCGCCACGAAGGAAGGGCATCCCTCAGCGAACTGGTTGCGGAGTTAGACAGGACCAAGGGTACCGTGTGCCTTCACTTGAGCAACCTGATTCAGAAAGGCCTCGTAAGAAGAGAGGGGGACAAGCTGCACATGTCCTACGTGGTCGAGTGGGACCTGGATGAGATCAGGGACTTCCTCTCGAGTCGCCAAGGGGCGTGATCCCGCCACTTGGCCACCGGCCTTTCAGCTCCTCGACCTCCTGCGGGTGCAGGGGAGACCTTGGAACATTTTTAACGAGCGCGGATTAGACGTTGCGGGCCTTCCGATTGGCGGAAATTGTGATGACCAAGAAGATCAATCTCCGGGGAAGGTACTTCGTCACGGGTTTCCACGGGATCGGTTGGACCGGCTACATCGCGAACAGATTCCTCGTGGGCAAGGTTGGCGGAAGGAAGATAGGCTACCTCAGCTTCGAAGGGATGCGGCCCGTCATCAGGCTCTGGCGTAAGGAGATAAGCTACCCTCATGACCTTTTTTTGGTCGGGGGGAACGTCTTTTTGGCCAACGAGGCTCCATTTCCAGATGAGAATACGATGGCGATCACCCACGACATCGTGAGGTGGGTGGGGAAGTCGAGGTTCAAGGCCATAATCGTCGTGGGGGGACTCACCCAAGCAGTGAGGAGGAAGGACGACCCACCCCTCATGGGGGTGGCCACCTCCAAGGCGAAGCGGTTGATGAAGAGATACAACATCCCGTGGATGCTCGACGATTTGAACATCGTCGGCCCGCTAGCAGGTCTTTTGCTCCACGCTGAGAGGATGGACCTGCCTGCGCTTGCCCTCTTGCCTTTTGCGGAGGCCCGGCCTGACAGGCGAGCCGCTGCGATCGCGATCGACAAGCTGGCCGACATGCTAGGCTTCAAGATCGATACGCGGGAGCTCATAGAAGCAGAGGAGCTGGAACGTCAGATCCAGCAGATGGTTACAGCCCAGCTGAAGAACGAGGAAGAGGAAAGCTACCATTACATGTGAAACCAGAACATGTCTTGCCCTAGCTCCTGGGCCTTCTGCTCCACGTACTTGTAGTACTCCCGTCTCTTGAGGCGGGAGGCGGCCTCCTCGTCGGCAATTATGGTTACTCTTGGATGGAGCTGAAGGACGGAGGCCGTGCACTCCGCGGATATGGGTCCCTCGATGGTCGCCCTCAGGGGCTGCGACTTGCTCGCCCCCGAGGCGAGGAGGAGGATGAAACGAGCATCCATTATGGTGCCCACCCCCATCGTCAATGCGAACCTTGGTACGTCCTCCTCCCGGCCAAAGAAGCGGGCGTTATCCCTTATGGTCTCGCGGGCCAGTGTCTTGACCCTGGTTCTTGACCCCAAGGACGAACTGGGTTCGTTGAAGCCGATGTGCCCATCCCTGCCAAGGCCGAGCAGCTGAAGGTCAATTCCGCCTGCATCCTTGATCGTCTTCTCGTACGCTTGGCCCTCCTTCTCGAGGTTCTTGGCCAACCCGTTGGGAATGTGAACCCGCGAGGGATCCACGTTCACGTGGTCGAAGAGGTTTCGCCACATGAAGTAGTGGTAGCTCTGCGGGTGATCGGGCGGCAGGCCGAGGTACTCGTCCAGATTAAAGGTCGTTACCTTCGAGAAATCCAAGCCCTCCTCCTTGTGCATCCTGATGAGCTCCTTGTAGGTCCCAATCGGCGTGCTTCCCGTCGCAAGCCCTAGGACACAATTCGGTTTCCTCCGGATCATGGAAGCGATTATGGACGCACTCCTTCTGCTGAGTTCCTCGTAGTCACGGCAGATGATGACTCTCAATTCCGACCGACCAGCCTGCCTTCTAGGGCCGGAACAGCACTTGATCTCACGGGAAAAATTTTTCGGATCCATGGTGGCCATGATGGCTCGGCGGTTCGAACACAGGTAGGCATGTCCTCGGCAATGACGAGGCCGAACCCAGATCTCTCACAGCTGCGACCCGGGATCCTGGCGGCAAGATCGAAGGGAATCATTTTATTGCCCATGGCTTGAGGCAAGCTCGTTCGGTCTTCACAAGGGATCTGTGGACATGGACGTCATGAAGCGGTTCGAACGGATGTGCCGCAAGAGGCCGAAAAGGATAGCTCTGCCTGAAAGTGAAGATCCTCGGATCATGAGGGCTGCGTCGATAGCATCGAGAAGGTCTCTGGCCTTTCCGGTCTTGGTCGGGGATGAGGGCAAGATTCGCGAGGCGGCGAGAGAGGAATCCATTGACCTGTCGGGAATCCAGATCGTGAGCCCGGCAAGCAGTGCGGCGATGGAATCCTACGTGGAGGAGTACCTGACCATGCGAGGGGGAAGGAACATCACTAGGGAGATTGCCAGGAGGCTCCTATCCAAGAACCTGTTTTATGCGGCGATGATGGTGAGGATGGGCCACGCCGACGGGGTTGTGGCCGGCGCAACCCATCTCACCGCGAGCGTGATCAAGGCTGGGAAGCTGTTCATAGGGCTCCAGGACGATGGGACCGAGCCTTCCAGCTTCTTCATCATGGTGGTTCCGGGCTTCGACCCGCTGATATTTGCCGACTGCGCCGTGAACCCGAACCCTGAGCCAGAGCTGCTCGCGCGAATCGCGATAACGTCGGCTGCGAGCGCGACCAAGCTCTTGTCGGTTAGGCCGCGGGTCGCCATGCTGTCCTTCTCCACGAAGGGGTCCGCAGATCATCCCGACGTCAGGAAGGTTGTAACGGCCACCGAGATCGCGAGGAGACTCGACCCAGACCTGTGCCTAGATGGAGAACTTCAGGCCGATTCTGCGATAGTTCCGGAAATCGCCCAGAGGAAGGGAGCCGCAGGTGTGCTGGGAGGACGTGCGAATGTTCTCATCTTCCCAGATCTTGACGCTGGGAACATAGCCTACAAGCTCGTCCAACACCTCGCTCGGGCGAAGGCCTACGGTCCCTTCCTCCAGGGATTTCGAAAGCCCATAACGGATTTGTCGCGAGGGTGCAATGAGGATGAGGTCGTAGCCGCAATATTGGTCACGTCCATCCAGGCAGGTGCAGGCCAATGAAGATACTCACCCTGAACACAGGCAGCTCCTCGCTGAAGTACAGGCTATCGGAGCCCGACCGGGGGACGATTTTGGTGGACGGCCTCATAGAGCGGATCGGTGAACCCCAGTCCAACGTGAAGCACGAGGCGAGGGGCCAGAGGATCCTGAGGACCCTTCCGATCGCGGACCACCGGGAGGCCTTCGACCTAATGCTGGAGTTGTTGCTGGGCTCAGAAGGGGGCGTCATACGGAGCCTTTCCGAGATAGCTGCAGTCGGGCATAGGGTAGTCCATGGCGGCGACAAATTCTTCGAATCGGTCGTGATCTCAGACGAGACTCTGAGGGCGATGCATGAGTTCGACGATCTGGCACCACTTCACAACCCCATCAACTTGCTTGGCGTAACCATAGCGAGACGATTGCTGCCGAGCGTGCCGCACGTTGCCGTATTCGACACGGCCTTCCATCAGACAATGCCGAAGGTCGCCTACCTCTACGCCATACCCCTGGAACTGTACGACAAACACCGCATTCGAAGGTACGGGTTTCACGGCACCTCGCACGGGTACGTCTCCCAAAGGGCCGCAGAGGTCATCGGCAAGCCGCTCGAGAAGCTTAGGATGATCACCTGTCATCTAGGAAACGGTTGCAGCATGACCGCCATAAGGGAAGGAAGATCAGTGGACACCTCGATGGGGTTCACGCCACTCGAGGGCTTGGTCATGGGCACGAGGAGCGGCGACGTGGATCCCTCGGTCGTTTTCTTCCTCGTCTCAAAGCGAGGGTACGACCTGGAGGCCGTCGAGGACATCCTGAACAGGAAGAGCGGGCTTCTCGGGATCTCTGGCATCTCCAACGACATGAAGACAGTGATCGAGGCAAGCCGCGAAGGCAACGAGAGAGCCAAACTGGCCATGGAGGTCTTTGCGTACAGGGTCAAGAAATACATCGGCGCGTACATTGCGGTTCTCGGCGGCCTGGATTGTCTGGTATTCACGGCCGGCATTGGCGAGAGATCCCCCGAAATGCGGGGACTCATCTGCTCGGAGATGGAGCATCTGGGGATCGTGATCGATCCGGACCTCAACGCGGGCTGCATCGCAAGGGAAGCGATCATCAGCAGGCCCGGCTCACAGGTGAAGGTAGTCGTTGTGCCAACGGACGAGGAGAAGGTGATAGCATCGGAAACCTACCGCGTACTTTCGCGCATTGGTGAGAAGAGATGAAACTCTGCATCTTTGAAGACGATAAGTTCGAGGATTTCTATCCGATATCGCTAACCCGGCCCGTTTTCGGCCTGAGGCTGGGGATGGAGGAGCTATACAGGAGAGATTCGCGGATTCTGGGGCTCAAGTTGGAGAAAGCCTTCGCCCGAAGCTACCTCGCGCCAACGGCAAGCAGGTCTATGGGAATCCTGGTAAACTCAAGCTCCGGGATGGAGAAGGACGATTGGCTCCTGCTGAACGGCAGGTGCATGAACCCGGCAGGCATCCCACTCAACGAGACCGATGTGGCGGGCATGCGAGGGCAGGATGTCGCGTTCATAGTTGCCAGAAAGGAGACCATCAAGAGGAACCTTTCCGCGGATTTCCACGCGTTCATGGAGCGCCTGCTCAACGATTGCAGCAAAGTGGAGACCGACGTGCCCCTCGCCGCGCACGTCTGGGACCTTGTCCTGGCCAACTCGCGGGCCGTCACCGAGGACTTTCGGGCGCTCGGCAGAAGTGGAATCCATGGCAGCATGTCCGAGGCATCATGCGTTGTTGGCGGCGAGGAGCATGTCTACGTCGCCCCGACGGCGAGGGTGGATCCGCTTGTGGTTCTCGATGCGTCAAACGGTCCCATCTACCTGGACGAAGGGGCTAGGGTATATCCGCACACCAGGATCGAGGGGCCAAGCTACGTGGGCCGAGATACCCAGATCGTGGGCGGCAAGATACGGGAAGGGTGTTCCATAGGCCCGGTTTGCAGGGTGGGCGGCGAGGTGGAGGAGAGCATCTTCCACGGCTACTCGAATAAGTATCACGACGGCTTCATAGGTCACAGTTACGTCGGTGAGTGGGTGAATCTGGGCGCCCTGACGACAAATAGTGACCTGAAGAACGACTACTCCACGGTCCAGGTGTTTCTCCGGGGACGCCTCGTCGACACGGGCCTGACCAAGGTCGGGTCGGCCATAGGCGATCACGTCAAAACCGGGATCGGTACGCTCCTAAACACGGGCACGGCGGTTGGGGTCATGACCATCGTGATGCCCAGCGGCGAGGTTTCGCCGAAGAACATACCATCCTTCTGTCTGCTTCACCGCAACCAGATACGTGGCGGGCTTGGATTCGACAACCTGATCGAGACTGCAGAGAAGGCCATGTCAAGGAGAGGGGTCAAGCTCGGGCCGGATGAGATCGAGTTGCTTAAGCAAGTGTATGACCTAACCGCCGCAGAGAGGGAAAGTTTGATAAGGAGAGACCGAAGGAAACGGGCGAGGGCGTGAGCGAAATGTCGGTCGAGGAGAGGATGATAAAGATAATCACCGATGTCCTAGGCGTCGAACGCGAGAAGATCACGATGGACTCAAGG
>Ga0209102_1000200_pt1 | contig 41456 bp, 35 predicted proteins | sample ConPoolayeHmetaG_FD_185483 | JGI IMG/M metagenome (GOLD analysis project Ga0209102, IMG submission 185483) | Hot spring microbial mat communities from California, USA to study Microbial Dark Matter (Phase II) - Cone Pool mat layer H metaG... ...
GGCAAGGGCTCGTCCCTTGCCGAAATGAGGCAAGCCATAAAGGCTTGCCCTACGAAAGCCAATAAAAAAATTGCCACTAACTATTGTAGGGCAAGGGCTCGTCCCCTGCCGAATTTGGCAAGCCACAAGGGCCTGCCCTACAAAATAAAAGGAAAAATTAATGCCCGGGCAGCTGAAGAATTACGCATCCCGAAGAATCCACCCAAGCTTTTCCCGGGCCGTTCATGACAATAGTACTTTCGCGCTCCTCGATCACTGCTGGGCCTTTGATCTTGACGCCGATGGGAAGCCGATATCTATCGTAAATCAACACCTCTTCGTAATTTCCTGCTTCGGGAATGAATATAGGTCGCTTTCCTTTAATGGCTTCGGCCATCTTTTCTCCTCTGGACCACCAAGTACCAAGGCTTATCTGGGGCCTCGGTCCGGTTGCTAACAACCGCCAATTAACTCCTTCAATGGGAATATCTGGACACAACCGTTGATATACGTTTTGATATTCTTTTTCAAAAATCTGGCGGAATTCCTCAAGGTGTTTTGCTCCATACTCCGTTCGGGGAAGAGGAATACTAATTTCAAAACCTTGCCCAGCATAACGCATATCTGCGGATCGGATAAACTGCATATCGGCCAAAGGAACACCCGCCTCAGTCAGAAGTTCTCGTCCCTTTTCTTCCATCTCCTTAAAAATAGAATTCAATCGTTCCCAAGAAAGTTCCCCGAGTCGCGAAATATAGCTTCTACTTAATTCAAAGGACATGGGCGCCAAAAGAAATCCAAAGGCAGAACATACACCGGCCGCAGGGGGAACGATAATCGTTTCCATTCGCAATTTTTTGGCCACCTGATAGGCGTGCACGGGGCCGGCTCCCCCGAAAGCCACCAGGGCAAAGCGCCTGGGATCAACGCCTTTCTCCACGGCGTGGATCCGCGAAGCATTAGCCATATTTTCATTAACTACCTCATGAATACCCCAGGCTGCTCTTTCCAAGGAAAACCCGAGAGGTTTGGCAATTTTTTCCTGAAGAGCCTCTTCCGCTCTTGGGCGGTCAAGTTTCATCTCTCCCCCTAAAAAAAAGTCTGGGTTGAGATAACCCAAAATGAGGTCAGCATCTGTCACTGTAGGCTCTTTTCCCCCCAAGCCATAACAGGCTGGCCCGGGATCAGCTCCAGCGCTCTCTGGACCTACTTTGAGCAGCCCCAACGGACCGATAGAAGCAATACTGCCGCCGCCAGCGCCAATCTCAATCATTTCTATAACCGGAATTTTTACGGGCAGGCCGCTACCTTTTTTGAAACGGTAAACCCGCGCTACTTCAAACTCGTTCACCCGCAAGGGCTCACTATTTTGAATAATACAGGTCTTAGCCGTCGTCCCACCCATGTCAAAGGAAATCACATTACTATACCCCATTTGCTTTCCTACCCAAGCTGCCGCCAAGGCGCCTCCTGCTGGTCCGGATTCGAGCATCCGAATGGGGTAAGCACTTGCTGTAGCCGGGGAGGTTATTCCCCCATTAGAAAGAATAATATAAAGCCTGCCGCCAAGACCCAATTCTAAGAGACCTCTTTCTAATATATCCATATAACGCCGCACCGCGGGCATTGCATAAGCATTGGCCACAGTAGTGGAAGTGCGTTCGTATTCCCGCACCTCCGGCGCCACTTCCGCAGAAAGGGAAACAGGAAACCCTGGGCGCTTAGCCAGAATAACCTCCCTGAGCATCTGTTCATGGGTGGGGTTACGAAAGGAATGAAGAAGAGAAATAGCGATGGACTCAACTCCCAAAGACAAAAGCTCATCTACGGCCCTTTCAGCTTCTGCAGGAGTCAAAGCGATCAAGACTTGCCCCCGATGATCGAGTCGCTCATTAACTTCCCGCCTCAGCCTTCGCGGAACCAAAGGTGACGGCAGCTCCAGAAATATATCATAGATGTCATAGCGCATCTCTCGGCCAATCTCCAGCGCGTCGCGAAAACCTCGGGTAGTAAGCAGGCCCGTGAGCGCCCCTTTTCGTTCAATTATCAAGTTAGTCACTAAAGTGGAGCCATGGATGGCTTTTTTAATAGATTGCGCCTTGATTCCGTCCCGCTTAAGCATCTCGCTAATCACCTCAATTACAGCGCGGGCCGGGTTATCTGTAGATGTTAATTTTTTCCCTAAAGAGAGCTGCCCCGAAGACGGCTCCAAAATTACTACGTCAGTGAAGGTTCCGCCAATATCAATTCCTATTTGCCATTCTTGTTTCACCTTTATCTTCTCCGTTTTATCTTCCGGCAATCTGCTCCGGAAATAATTTTTATTCTTTAATTTGACAATCCAAAGAATTTATTATTATGCAAGCGAGAAAGATTCGTCAAGTTTTTTCCTGCCCTTCTTGTAATCCATCACTGAAGGGTGGGTAATATGTAAATAACATTATTTCTTCTTATTTCGGAGGGCAAGCCTTTATAGTTGGCCAAATTCGGCAAGGGTCAAGCCCTTGCCCTACAAATCTAATCTATTGCCCATAAAGAAGGGGTCAAGTCTCCTCTTGACTCATTTGGATGGTTGAGATGGTTAATTCTTTTTCTTAACTTTTCAACATTTCTAATCCGCACCCTCATCCTTTCCCCACTACTGCCCACAGTACTATACCGAGCAATTTTAAACACCTCTCCAATCTCCAGCAGCCGATCCCCCCTGAGACTCCGGGCCAAATAAATCGCCACATTCCTCGCCTCATTATTATGCCCCCGTCGGGAATATAATAAATCTTTCCGAGCAACTCGGTAAAACTCGGCAACCGCTCCAATTAAGACATCCAAGGCCGGCGCCAATTCCTTTCGCTGCGGAATTTCAGGATCTTCCCTCCTCAAAAAGCTTCTTCCCCTTACCCAAGCCCTAAACTTCTCCGACCCCAAAAAAACCGACCAGCGCTTCCGCGAAAAAAACTGCTGTAATTCCTTGCTATCCTCCTGAAAAACAAATTCACGATAAGCTTCCATACTTGCCGACGAGCTGGCCGCAAGCATCTCCAAAACCGGCGCCTTATAAAGCCACTTCCATTTGGAACTCTCAGAAAGGTACCCTAAATGACTGCTCCAGGGATAATCATCCAAAGTCTCCGTCAACCCCGCCTTTAAAGGATTACGATGAATATAACGGACCAGTTGAAGAAGATAGGCATCAGCTTCGATGAGCAGCGCCTTATATCAGGCTCGAGGCGGCGATTAAATATTTAAGTGTACACACCATCGATATGTCGCATACATCGCGAAAGGTTCGCATGGGGGTCTGGAATAAAAGATTGTAGTGATTGGATAGAAGACAATAAGCGGCAACCCGAAAATACAGACTTCCCCCGCCTCTTGAATGGTTTGGAGAAAGGTCTGGTAATCCCTTGCCTCCCGAAAAATCGATTCTACCCGCCGCCCCCCGGTTCAGGAAATGATACCATGCCTCAAGAAATTCAATCTGCAGCGGCCGAGACATGCGGCCACTTTACCCAAAAATAAAAATGAGTCAAGAGCAGATTTGACCCCTTTTCCCCTCTTGTCGCTACTGCGTGAAAAGGAGGTTGTTGCCCCCAACCGCTCTTCATATACTTTCCTAGGAAGTGTCTCTGTTTTTAGTCAAAGAATTTGATTACGGATTATGAACTCATTTATAATTCTTGAAGTTCTGGGAGTCTCATGAAATAATACAGCTGTTTTATGAAATTGGGTTATTCTCTTACCCGTTAAAAAAAGGAGCTGATTCAAAATGATTGTTTTACATGGAGGGGTATTTGAAAGGGATTTATTTATCTGGGGAGAGGTTCCTCTGGATGCCGATCACCCAGTACCAAAAAAGGGGAGGAAAAGGGGATTGATATTTCTTCCCTATGATGCTGGATTTGAAAAATTATCTTCTGCTTTAAGGGAGGCGGGATTAAGGATTAAAACGAGTAAGAAGTCTTTTAAGACGATGATCATATGGCTTCCCACCCGAAATGGCTCTCCTTCTATTTCGAGTGAAATGATTGGGGAGACTTTAGAGGCTTCTCTACCCGAAACCTTTTCTCCCTGGCAAATCACCGCACTCAAATTATCACCAGAAGGAGTGGTAGAGCTGTTATGCCAATCAGTGGGTAAGAGGATTCTTGCTCCAGGGATTATTCTTGGAAGGGATTTGGTCTTCTGGACGAGGGTTTTACAGTTTTCGGGTGCCCTTATAGCGAAAGAGCAGTTTATTCCTACCATTGAAAGGGGTTCCAAATGTTTTTTTGCCCGGTGGGAGCCCATATTTTGGGGGAATGATTCTATTAGGCTTTCGAACCTTGCTAAGGCGATGCCAGGCGTCTGTCGTGCCTTAAGCAACGAAGCGGATTTTCCTCCAAAGACTATTCCCCTGATTGTTCTTAAAGATTTTATAACCATAATGATTGATTCAATCATCCGGTTAGGGTTTAAGGAAGAGCAGCCCAGGAGAAGAAAGTTTGCTTGGGAATCGATCCATGATCAATGGCTGCATAATTTATTATTAAGCTCCTCTTCACTTAAGGGGGATCAGAAGGAGCTCTCAAAATTTCTTCAACAGGTTGAGGATTGGCGGAGACCGCTGGCCATTTCTATGAGAGCTCCTGTGCGGCTCTGTTTTCGGATTGAAGAGCCTGATGGAGAGAGGATCGTAGGGGAGGAAAATAATAAAGAAAGAGAGAGGTGGTATGTTCGGTATCTTCTTCAGTCCATTCGAGATCCAAGTTTAATTCTTTCGGCCGGAGACGTTTGGAAAGAAAGCTATCCTTCCTTTATAAGGGAGGGTTTTAATCTCCATGAATACCTGCTTCTTTCTCTTGGTCAGGCTTCAAGCATTTGTCCTTATGTGGAAAAGAGTTTGAGAGCGGCTAAGCCAGTGGGATATGAGATTGATGTTGAAGGAGCTTACGAATTTCTTACTCAGAAGGCAAAGCTTTTTGAACAGTGGGGATTCGGAGTGATGTTACCTTCATGGTGGACTGATAAAGGGACAAAGCTCCGTTTTACGGCCCGGGCCAATGTTAGAACACCGAAGATGAAGGGTATAAGTGGGCTTTCGCTCAATGAGATCGTTCAGTTTGATTGGGAAATCTCTCTTGGGAAGGAAACTCTTTCCTATGAAGAGCTTCAGAACCTTGCCCGGCTTAAGGCTCCATTGATTAAGATAAGGGGGCAGTGGGTTGAGGTAAATTCAGAGGAGATTAAGGCGGCATTAGAATTCTGGAAAAAGAAGAGGACAGGGAAGACAACCCTTCGAGAGGTTATTCGGATGGCCCTTGATGGAAGGAGTCTTTTAGGGGGTATCGCTCTAGAAGGGATAAGGGCAGAAGGTTGGGTTGAAGATCTTATTTCTAAGCTTTGTGGTCATAGGAGTTTTGAGGAATTACCGAAGCCAGAGGGTTTTCAGGGGGTTCTAAGACCTTATCAGGTTCGAGGTTATTCATGGCTTTCATTTCTCAGGGACTGGGGATTTGGGGCTTGTCTGGCAGATGATATGGGTCTGGGGAAGACCATTCAGACCCTTACCCTGATTCAGCGGGATTGGGAATCGGGTAAGAGAAGACCTGTTCTTCTTATATGTCCGACTTCGATTGTTAATAACTGGAAGAAGGAGGTCTTGCGATTTACTCCTGAGCTTCCAGTTCTGATCCATCATGGAGCGGAGAGAAAGAGAGGGGAAGAGTTTAAAGAGGCTGCCCAGAGGCATGCTCTTGTCATTTCGAGTTATGCACTTCTGAATCGGGACTTTGAAATGTTCAAGGAGATTGATTGGGGTGGCATAGTTTTGGATGAGGCTCAGAATATCAAGAATCCAGAGACGAAGCAGTCAAGGGCAGCAAGGTCTTTGCGAGGGGAGTATCGGATTACCCTTACCGGGACACCGGTTGAAAACAGTGTGGGGGATCTCTGGTCAATCATGGAATTTCTCAATCCGGGTTTTCTTGGGAATCAGGCAGAGTTTAAGAGAAATTTCTTTATTCCCATTCAGGCCGCTCGAGATCCTGAAGCGGCAGAGAGATTGAGACGTCTCACAGGCCCATTTATCCTGCGGAGGCTTAAGACCGATAAGAACATTATTACTGATCTTCCGGAGAAGGTGGAGATGAAGGTTTTTTGTAATCTAACCAAGGAGCAGGCATCCCTTTATGAGGCGATTGTGAATGAGACAATGGGAAGAATTGACGAAAGCGAGGGGATAGAAAGGAAGGGTCTGGTTTTATCGACGATCATGAAGTTAAAGCAGGTTTGTAATCATCCGGCTCAGTTCCTGGGAGATAATTCGAAGATCCCCGGGCGATCGGGAAAGCTGGAAAGGCTGAAGGAGATCGTCGAGGAAATGATGGAGGTGGGGGATCGTGCCCTTATCTTTTCCCAGTTTACAGAGATGGGGGCAATTCTTAAGAGGTATCTGGAGGAGATCTTTGGCTGTGAGGTTCTTTTTCTTCACGGAGGGGTGGAGAAGAAGAAGAGGGATTGGATGATCGAACGGTTTCAATCGGAAGAGAATGGTCCCCATCTGTTCATCCTCTCTCTTAAGGCAGGTGGAACGGGTCTTAATCTCACCAAAGCCAATCAGGTGGTCCATTTTGATCGCTGGTGGAATCCAGCGGTTGAAAACCAGGCCACGGATCGCACTTTTCGGATAGGTCAGAAAAGGAATGTCATGGTTCATAAATTCATCTGTGCCGGAACATTTGAGGAAAAGATTGACGAGATAATCGAGAAGAAGAAAGAAATTGCGGATAGGGTGATTGGGACAGGCGAGGCCTGGCTTACGGAACTATCTACGGATGAACTTAAAGACCTCTTCACTTTAAGAAGAGAGGCGATTGGAGATTAATATGGGTCGGTGGGGTTACTATTATAAGCCCTCTGTTCCCCTTAGGGCAAAAGGAGGGATTAAGGCCCAGTCAAAAAGGGGAAGTTTTGGGGAAAGTTGGTGGGCAAAGCGTTGGATTTCTGTGCTTGAAGGTTTTCATATTGGCGCGAGATTGGGTCGTGGTCGTTCTTATGCGAGAAGTGGGCAGGTTCTATCCATTGAGGTTGGGAAGGGTGAGGTGAAGGCAAAGGTTCAGGGATCGAGACCTAAACCTTATAGTGTAAAGATTGAGACCAAGATGCTTAGGCCAAAGGATTGGGAAAAAATTGTTGCGATCCTTTCTAAAGAGGCCATCTTTATGGCAAAGCTCTTAACGGGTGAGATGCCCAAAGATATTGAGGAAGTATTTGAGAAGGCCTCTATATCTCTTTTCCCGGAAAGTGGGAAAGATTTAAAAACCTCTTGTTCATGTCCGGACTGGTCAAATCCATGTAAACATATTGCCGCGGTCTACTATCTTCTTGGAGAAGAGTTTGATAGGGACCCTTTTTTAATCTTCAAATTACGGGGCTTGGAGAAGGAAGAATTGATAGGAATGCTCAGGGCCAAGGAGAATAAGGGCAGGACAAGAGAGATAGAATCAGAGACATTATCGTCTCGAGAGGAAGAGCAACCCTTGCCGATTGAGAGAGAGAAATTCTGGAATGGGGAGGCTATCAATGATGACTTCTTTGGAGAGGTTTCCATCCCAGAGGTGCACGGAGCCCTTCCTAAGAGGCTTGGGAGTTTCCCCTTCTGGAGGGGGAAGGAGAATTTTCTGGATGCAATGGAGAAAATCTATGCAAATTCTTCTCCCATTGGGTTGAATCTTTTTTTGGGTGAGGCAAAATAAGCCGAAGCTAAAGATTTTCATCTACAAAAATAAAGATAATAAATAAAGGATCAAAAAGGAGTTTCTTTTTAAAAGAGGGGTAGGGCGAATTAATCTCCTCTTTGCCCTCTTTAGAAAAGAGGGAAAAAATTTATACCTTAAGCCAATGATTTTGGAAAAGTGAGCAACTGTTGGTCTTTTCCCTTGCTCTAAAAGTAAATTCTTGCTTAAATGGTTTTTATAGGAAAGTGGCTAATAAAAGATTTTTATTATTTTGACAGCCCATGCATGAATTATCTATAACCCAAAGCATCTTAGAGATAGCTCTTGATTATGCGCAGCGGAATCGGGCCCAAAAGATTCTGGAGGTCCACCTGCACATAGGCGAGATCAGTGACTTTGAAGATGAATGGTTGCAGCGTTATTTTGACTTTCTCAGCAAAGATACGATAGCTGCGGGGGCTAAAGTGAGGATTGAGCGAATCCCCGCTAAAGGCCAATGCGCCAAATGTCTTACCGTTTTCCCCATAGATAAGACCACCTGGCATAATAAATGTCCCGCTTGCGGAGAAGAAAATTGGGAACTTATCTCCGGGCGAGAATTTAGAGTGGAAGCCTTAGAAGTTATCTAAATCTCCAGGATGGAAAACAATGCTAAGCCTGAGCTGTTGGTTGGGTTTTGCCCAACATGCGCCGTAATTCTTCTCCTTGAACAATTTCTTTTTCCAGAAGGAGTTTAGCTAAAGCATCCAGCGTTTCCCGCCGCTCGGAAAGAATCTGTTTAACTCGTCTGTGCGCCTCTTCCATCACCCGGGATATTTCTTCATCAATCTCGGCCGCTTTAGCTTCGCTGTAGGTTTTAGTGGGCGTAAAGCTTTCCGGCAAAAACATGGGGCGCCGTTCCCGCTCGTAAGTTACCAAGCCTAAGCGGTCACTCATCCCGTATTCCGTAACCATGGCCCGGGCAATATCAGTGGCTCTCTGTAAATCACTTTGAGCGCCCGTGGACATCTCGCCAAAGACTATTTCTTCCGCTACCCGGCCGCCTAAGAGCACGGCAATCCGATCTAAAAGTTCGGAACGGGTCATCAAATAGCGGTCTTCGGTCGGTTGTTGTTGGGTATAGCCTAAAGCCGCAATTCCGCGCGGGATAATGGAAATCTTATGGACCGGATCGGCGTATTGAACACATTCAGCCACGATGGCATGGCCCGATTCATGGTAGGCTACAATCTCCTTTTCCCGCTGGTTCATCATTCTTTTCTTCTTTTCTAAGCCGGCGATCACCCGATCGATAGCCTCATCAAATTCTTCCGGACCAACCATTTCTTTGTTCTTTCTGGCGGCCAGCAATGCTGCTTCATTAACCAAATTGGCCAGATCAGCGCCTACAAATCCGGGCGTGCGGGCCGCAATTTTGTGCAGGTCAACTTCTGGTGATAATTTGACATTGCGCGAATGAATTTTCAAAATAGCTTCCCGTCCATTGATGTCGGGACGATCTACTAAAACCTGGCGATCAAATCGTCCTGGTCGTAAAAGAGCCGGGTCCAAAATCTCGGGCCGGTTAGTAGCCGCCATGATAATTACGCCTTTATTCGATTCAAACCCATCCATTTCGACTAAAAGCTGGTTCAAAGTCTGCTCTCTTTCATCATGTCCACCCATGACATTGATGCCCCGGGCTTTTCCCAAAGCATCCAACTCATCAATAAAAATAATACAAGGAGCATGCGCCGTGGCCTGCGAGAAGAGATCTCTTACTCTGGCCGCCCCTACTCCGACGAACATCTCCACAAATTCTGAACCACTGATACTAAAGAAAGGTACTTTAGCTTCCCCGGCAACGGCTTTCGCCAGAAGGGTTTTCCCTGTTCCCGGTGGGCCCACCAGGAGGACGCCTTTGGGAATTCTTCCTCCCAAACGGCGAAATTTTTCCGGATTTTTTAGAAACTCCACCACCTCTTGCAATTCTTCCTTAGCTTCGTCTATTCCGGCCACATCGGCAAAGGTTACCTTAGTCTCATCCTCGGCATAAAGCTTAGCTTTACTCTTGCTAAAAGACATTACTCCATATCCGGGCCCCATCCTCTTTATGGCGTAACGCCAGATCAAAAAGAAAATACCTAAAGGGATAATCCAAGAGAAAAGATTGCTGAGAAATTTGCTTTGGTAAAGACCGGAATAATTTACTTTCCGCTCGTCCAGTTCTTTAATCAGATTGGGGTCCTCAACCCGCACGGCCATAAATTCTCGATCCCGCCCTCCCTCTCTCCCTTTAATTGTCCCGGTGATCGTCTCCGGCCCAATAACCACGTTGGTTATTTGCCCCTCAGCCAAATATTGTTTGAACTTACTGTAAGAAATTGTCTCTACCCGGGGGGAAAGAAAATACTGTTGCAGCAAAGTCAAAATGAGAAAGACAATCAGGAAATACCAAATACTGAAATGAGCTTTGGGAGGAAGAGATTGCTTTCTCTTCTCGTATTCTGGCGCTTTAAACAAAGAGCTCAGCTTTTCTTTAAATTTTTCTTCATGTTTTTGCTCATTGTCCGCCATATAAATTTCTCCTCCGGTATCTTTTCTCTATTTTTTCTCTCGGCCAAGAGATTTTTAGACATTGGGTTATGGGATGTAATTAAGATTTAATCTCCGCCAGCGTTTTCTCTATCTCCTCGGCCACGATTAAATCCGTAGCTTCTCCCCTTTCTTTTAGCCTATTTATTATCTTTTTTCTGTCTTCCACAGATTTATTCTGGGCAAATTTAAATTTGCCCACCATCTCTTCCACTCGCAAACCATAAACCCCAGTGGCCGGAAGAATTTTAGCATAAAAGGGATCATGAGGAGTGATCTTTCGGTACCGCCCTTCTGGTTGATATTTAGCCATTAATTTATTTAGCACTTTACATTTTTCATCAAGGTCTATAAACGAACTGACTCTCCCCCGCACAATCACGGACTTAAAAGTGCTGGTTGCTGCCGTAGCATTATCTTCGGCCGCAAAATAAGAAGGAATGTACAAAGGAATCAGTACTGCCGCAAATACCGCACGCGAATCTTGCTGCAAACAATGGAAGCGCTCGCCGGCCACGGCTCCATGCCAATAGATCCAACCATCTTCATACACAAAATTTAAAGGAGTTATGCGCGGCCATCCGTCAGCCCCATTGAAGGATAGGTATCCTACAGAGACTTTATTAAGCACCTCCTCGATAAGCTGACGTTCTTTAACTTCGAATTCTTTCCTTCTCACTTTCCCTCCTGTGCCCAACTTTTTGCTGCCCAAATTTATGGAGAGGAAACTATTTCGGGGTCACTACAAGAACCACACTCCGTTTGTCCTCACCAAACCGGACCTCAATACTTCCTTTCTTTTCATCGTTTATTTCCTCTCTCCTAAAGATAAGTTATAATACCATACATGCCAGATCAGGAAAACAGAGAATTGCGCCAAATTATATTAAATCGCCTTCAGAGCGAGGGTCCTATTACCTTTGCGGATTTTATGGAAACGGTCCTTTATCATCCTCAAGAAGGATATTATTATTCCTCCCGGGAAAAAATTGGTGCCCAAGGCGACTATTACACCAGCCCTTATTTACACCCTATATTCGGCCATCTTCTGGCCAGACAAATGCGGCAAATGTGGCAAATTCTTGATTATCCTTCTCCTTTTTGGGCGGTGGAGATCGGAGCTGGTAAAGGGCTACTCTGCACTCATATTCTCCATTATTGCCAAAAGTACTTTCCCGAGCTTTACCAAGAATTAAACTACCTGATCTTGGAGAAGAGTCCTTTTTTTCAGAAAGAACAGAGGAAACTTCTGGAAAATTTTTTCGCGGCGGGGAAAGTGCAACAAACATCCCTCGAAGCTCTTCTAAAAGAGGCCAGGCAAATAGTTGGCTGCATCTTTTCCAATGAATTAATTGATTCCTTTCCTGTCCACCTCATCTGCCAAGAAGAAGGCAAACTCCGCGAAATTTTTGTTGACTATGATGGACAAAATTTTGTGGAAGTCTGCGCCAACCCAAGCACCCCTTTATTGATTGAATACATGCAAAGTTATGCCTCTCCTCTTACCGAAGGTCAAAGAGCCGAAGCGAATTTAAAAGCTTTAAATTGGCTGGGGGAAATAGCCTTAATTTTAAAAAGAGGCTTTTTGATAACTATTGATTATGGGTACGAAGCGGAAGAGCTTTATCATCCTACGCGACGGGACGGTACCCTCCTCTGCTATTATCGGCATACAACCTCTACCAATCCTTATGTGCGTTTGGGATATCAGGATATAACAGCGCACGTAAATTTCAGCGCTTTAATAAAAAAAGGGGAGACCTTAGGCCTCCGGAAGAACGGGTTAATAGAACAATATAAATTTTTAGCTGCTTTGGGCCTTTTGCGGGATTTGGAAAATTTGGAAGTAAATCGTTACCAATTTTCGGCGCCGGAATTTTTAAAACAAAAATTGGCCATGAAGAGTTTCCTCGTGCCCGGAGGAATGGGCACGCTTTTCAAAGTGCTTATCCAAAGTAAAGGAGTAGAAGAAGCTAATCTAATCGGACTCCAAGATATATTTGCCTCCCCTTCCCGATTAAAGAAAATGCTGGCTACTGATCAGTCTTAATATTCCTCAAAATTTTTTTACTCACTTCTAACCTCTCCTTTCTGCGAGTGGTTTATAAAACCTTTGCCATGACGAAGAGAAATTACTATAAAATCTCCCCTTTGCCCCCTCTGGAGTTATTACTCGGAGCAATTAAATATTTACAGTTATTACTCTTATCTTCCTCCATGCTCTGGCTTTATCGGCTTGCCCCAATGAAATTGTATCGTAATTGCCCATAAGAAATGAAACCCAATGCGGCAAGGCACAAGCCCTTGCCCTACATTTGAGGTTTTTTAATTTCTCGTAGGGCAAGCCCTTGGGGCTTGCCGAACCCCGCATTAAGATATCGTTTATTTTATGCTTCCATTAATAAAAGGGGGGAAAGGGGAGTGTTAAGGTAAGAGGGATCTCACCTAAATAGAATTTTTTCTTGAATTCTGCATTCAAATCAGGCTAAATTAAACCATACATTTTTAAGCGCAGGAACCGTAGTAGAGACAGGAGGGCTTACAATGAAGGCCCCATGGAGAGTTTTAGTTAGTGATAATATCTCACCAGAAGGGAGAGCTATTTTAGAGCAAGCTCCAGGAATAGAGGCCGATATTAGAACAAAAGTCCCCGCCGAGGAATTGAAGAGGATAATCAAAGATTATCATGGCCTGATTGTGCGCAGCGCGACTAAAGTAACGGCGGAAGTAATTGCTGCTGCCCCAAATTTGCGGGTTATCGGGCGAGCCGGCACAGGAGTGGACAACATTGATCTGGATGCTGCTTCTAAGAAAGGTATCGTAGTTATGAATACTCCTGGCGGCAATACCCTTTCGGCTGCTGAACATACAATTTCATTGCTCCTCTCTTTGGCCCGGCATATTCCCCAGGCCACAGCTTCGGTAAAAGCTGGCCAATGGGAGAAAGAACGGTTTATGGGTACAGAAGTCCAGGGGCAAACCTTAGGAATTATTGGCTTAGGAAGTATTGGGTCGGTTGTGGCCAGGCTGGCCGAAGGGTTGGGGATGAAAGTAATCGGTTACGATCCTTATTTATCAGCCGAAGTGGCCGCCAAGAGGAAAGTGGAAATGGTCACTTTGGATGAACTCTTGGCCAGGTCTGACTTTATTACTGTGCACACTCCCTTGACCTCTACCACCAAAGGCTTAATTAATGCCACTGCCATGGAAAAGATGAAAAAAGGAGTGCGGCTTATTAATTGTGCCCGCGGAGGGATTATCGAAGAAAAGTCCCTTTATGAAGCTATCACCAAAGGGAAAGTTGCTGGAGCAGCTTTGGATGTTTTTGAAAAAGAACCTCCCGGAGCTAATCCGCTCTTGGAATTGGATCAAGTGATCTGCACTCCCCATTTAGGAGCTTCCACCACCGAAGCCCAAATAAAAGTATCTATAGCTATTGCTCAGCAAGTAGTAGAATATCTGCTCCAAGGAACAGCCCGCAATGCCGTTAATCTACCTGCCGTTAGCCCGGAAACCTTAGCCCTTCTTTCTCCTTATCTTACTTTGGCTGAAAAGATTGGTAAATTTCAGGCGCAGATAAGCTCAGGTAGAATGCAAGAAGTATACATTACCTATAGCGGGCAAGTAGTGGATATGGATACCACGCTGATCACTATGTCTTTATTAAAAGGATTATTAGATCCCATTATCGAAGAAAAGGTAAATTATGTAAACGCCCCCATTTTGGCCAAGGAAAGAGGGATAAAAGTTAAAGAAGCAAAAAGTAGAGAAGCCGAAGATTTTACTACTTTGCTAACAGTCCAATTACATACTGATGCTGGCCAAAATACGGTGGCGGGCACCCTCTTTGGGAAGAATGAACCCCGTTTTGTGCGCATCAATAAATTCGTAACCGAAGCTATTCCCGAAGGCAATATTCTCTTCATTCACAATCAAGATAAACCTGGGGTGATTGGTAACTTGGGCAGTCTTTTGGCTGCCCACCAGATCAACATTGGCCAGATGCATTTAAGCCGCGATAAAATTGGGGGAACAGCTATCTCTTTAATCCATGTAGATGAAAAAGTTTCTCCAGAAGTCTTGCAGGCCCTCTTAAAGCTTCCGCATATCTTATCCGCCATTCAAGTCGAATTATGAGCCCTAACGATATGATTAGCGAAAAAGGAGGATTAAAAAATGGCCCGAGAAAGGTTAGTCGTCATTGGTGGAAATGCGGCCGGGATGAGCGCCGCCGCGCAGGCCCGTCGCCAAAGTCCAGATTTGGATATTATAGCTTTTGAACAAAGCCCGCATACTTCTTACTCCGCTTGAGCTATTCCTTACTATCTCGGCCAGGTGGTCGATGACTGGCACCTTTTAATAGCCCGTTCTCCCCAGGCTTTCCGAGAAAAACAAGGAATAGATGCCCGCGTGGGCCAAAAAATTTCCGAGATCGATTTAAGGAAAAGCCAGGTCTTAGCGGAAGATTTAAACACAGGCAAAACTTATTGGGAACCTTTTGACCAACTACTAATCGCCACAGGAGCCACTCCTATTCGTCCGTCGCTTCCCCATATTAATGCTCAAGGAGTATATACACTAAATACGTTACAAAGTGGCTTAGAGCTCCGCCAAGCCTTGGATGAAAAGAACCTAAAGCATATCGTCATTATTGGCGGGGGTTATATTGGCTTAGAAGCTGCTGAAAACTTCGCCCGCCGCCACCTGGATATTACTATTGTTGAAAAGATGCCCCAGCTTATGAATACCTTAGACGCTGATATGGCAGCGCTGCTTATTAAACCTTTAAATGCCGCCGGGATAAAAATTTATTTAAATGAAGCTCTAAAAGCCATTGAAACTTCTTCTGGAGAAGCCCGGGCCGTGGTCACTGAGCAAAGAACTCTTCCTGCCGACTTAATCCTCTTAGGCTTGGGAGTGCGGCCAAATTCTTCCCTGGCCGCGGCCGCCGGCATTCCCATTGGAAAAACCGGCGGAATAAAAGTAAATGAGCAGATGAAAACAGAAATAGAAAAAATCTGGGCCGCGGGAAATTGCGCGGAAACTTTTCATTTGGTAAGTCGCCGGCCCTTTTTTGTAGCCTTAGGGACTGTGGCCAATAAGCAGGGAAGAATCGCCGGCCTCAATATTGCCGGCGGCCAGGCCACTTTCCCCGGAGTGGTAGGCACAGCCATGGTCAAAGTATGTGATTTAGAAGTGGCCCGCACAGGTTTGCAAGAAAGAGAACTTCAAGAGTTAGGCTTAGCTTATGTCTCTGCTAAAATTGAGGCCCAAACCAAGGCGCGCTATTTTCCGGGGACGCAACCCATTACCGTGAAAATTTTTGCGGAGAAGGGGAGTGGTCGTCTTTTAGGAGGACAAATCGTAGGCGGCGAAGGAGCGGGCAAACGGATTGATACCATAGCCACTGCTCTACATGCTGGGCTTAATGTAGAAGATTTTCTTAACCTTGATCTGGGTTATTCGCCGCCTTTTTCTCCGGTGTGGGATCCAGTCCTAATAGCGGCCCGACAATTAGTTCATCAAGTTTGAGAAAGTTTCCAGAAATAGTCACGTTTTACTTGCTCCCTTTAATAATCTGAAGGGATTTTACCCGACGATTTAAGGAAAAGAAAAATTCTTTTAGAAGGGGAAAGATTAACAAAATTCAGGCCAAAATTTTTTGCTGGGCAAACTCCGGATAAATTTTTTCTAATTTTGCCCGTACGGTTGTCCGCAAAGTTTGCAATTCCTTATCTGTGGGAGAAAGGGTTATGGTTAGAGACGAAGGTATTTCTAAAGGAAAGCCCGTATTCTCCAGCACATCTGCCACAGTAATCCCAGGATGAAGAGACTCTAAATACCATTTTTTGTTCGTCCTATCCCATCCTAATATGGCCTTAGGAGTTACTACTTTGGTCGGGCCGCCCGGCCGATAAACTCGCGCAGAAGTAATTCCCGGGGCCGTAACAAAATCTACTTTCTCCACAAAAGTGCGCCGCGTGTGTTCTGTACGAAAGAGAATTACCCGGCGAGCCATATAATAAAGCATGGCCGAGCCATAAGCTCCGGGAAGCCGCATCTTTGGTGCCTGATAATCTCCTAATACATGCAAATTAATGTTTCCAAGGCTATCAATTTGCAGACCACTTAAAAAGAACAGGTCCAGCTCTCCTCGCTGGGCCAAGAAATGTAATTCACTGCTTCCGCCCAAGAAAGGATGGTATTCTTTGCTACCTAAGATGATGATGGTAGCTTGAGGAGCATGGAGCTGTTCGGCCAATAGACAGCCAGCTGCCGGAATTGGAGAAGCAGCTCCTACCCCAACCGTTTCCAAGTTGCGGACTTCGCGCGAAATAATAATGGCCATCAATTCTTCAGGCGTATAGGCCAGATGCGCTTCTTTCATAATTTCTCCTTTTGCCCGGGAGCTAACCAGCCCACTTTTCTAAAATATTCTTCTTCGCTATTAGTGGACCAAATATATTTTTTTAGATAATCATGAAAAGACTCTTCCGTGGCCGCGGAGACCAAATACTCTTGGAGGTGATCTTTATCCACGCCATATAGTGTTCCGCAAGAGCCGGGATGAGCGCCTCCAGGACAAAGTACTACAGCGTCGACATCAAGAGCCGGCAAAAAAGTATTGGGATAAGCATCCCGGGGAGTAAGTTCTTGAGGGATAATTTCTTCCGCAGTAACGATCACTCGCCGGGCAGCGCGAGCCAGCATTAAATCATCTCGCGGCCCAAAAGTTAGGGCATTTCCCCAGGGATCAGCCTGCAGAGCATGGAAAACTGCCACCTCTGGGCGGATGGGTTGAGCAATTACCACTTCTTCCTCGGGATTAAAGGGATTAATTTCGACCTTGAGATCCGGCCGAAATTTGAGTAAATCGCTATCCAAAAGTCCGCGCACGGCGATGAAGGGCAAGCCTAATGATCCAGCCTGGACCATGGAGTACATTACGCCTCACGTATTATCTTTCATTTTTATTGCTTGTTTTTTTATTGCTCTTTGAAAATTTGGCGCTGGTCCATAATCCCCCAGAGAGCAGTAGCATGTTTCATATTCTGCCACTACTCCTGCGCCTAACAATAGATCGGCATATAGTCCTCCGCCAGGAAGGGTGGCTATCTTTAATTTCTTTACTCCTTGGCGCAATAATTCTCGGGCAAAAGACATTGGGCCACTCTCTAAGAACTGAGAGCTAAAGCCTAAAAGATCTCCTTCCCGTACCCAGGCCACGGCTTCCTTTAAAGAAATTAATTTTTCTTTCATGGGCCTGTATCCTCCTCTTTCTTTTCTTTATGCATATAACTATTATTTTATTTTTGGTCTGTCAAGTTATTTGGTGACTGACTTTCGATTATTTTTTGATACCTAAGCTGAACGATTTTTGTCAAAAAATCTACGTTTACTAATTAGGGCAAGCACCAAATGGGGGCGCGGGTTGTTTCGAACTGCGCTCGCTACGCGCCCCGCCATGCCGATGGAGAATCGCTCAACTTTGGTGATAAATATTTAATCTGGCTTAGGTGGGGCAAGGAGGATGAAATTAAAAACGGCTTGCTTAATTGGTTTTTTTAAAATATATTTTGGTTTGGAAAGATTTTTAAAAATAGAAAGGAGAAAAAAATGAGCGAATATTTTTACGCCCTCGATGCCCGCAAACATTACCAAGACTTGCGCGAAGCTCAAAGCGACATGTTCCAAGCTTTCGTTAACTTTAATGCTGCTGTATTTGAAAAAGAAAGTGCTCTCTCCCGAAAAGTTAAGGAATTAATTGCCGTGGGGGTGGCGCACACTACGCAGTGTCCTTATTGCATTGAAGCCCATGTAAAAGCTGCCCAAAAAGCAGGCGCCACAGACCAGGAAATTGCTGAGGCCATCTTTGTAGCTGCTGCTTTGCGCGCCGGGGGAGCTTTTGCTCATGCCACTATTTCTATGGGCGTACTGAAAAAATCTGCATGAATTTATCCTCATTTTACTCTTTATTTAAACGGCATATTCCCTGCCTTTTCTGCCCCAAAATAAGCTTATGAGGTATAGGGAAGAAGAGATTTTATGGGCGAATATCTAGCACCACGGATCATTCCTCGATCAGCTCATACACTCTCTCGCAAATTAATTGACCCAGAGGCCTTGAAGGTTCTTTACCGCCTCCACAACCATGGTTTCAAAGCTTATTTGGTTGGCGGTTGTGTCCGGGACCTGCTTTTGGGCAAAACTCCTAAGGACTTCGACGTAGCTACCGATGCCCATCCCCACCAAGTCCGCAAATTATTCCGCAATTGCCGCTTAGTGGGCCGGCGCTTTCGGTTAGCTCAGGTCTATTTTCGCGGGGGCAAGATAATTGAAGTTTCTACTTTTCGGCGGCGCGGAGAAGTGGCCGAGGACCAAAATATTCCCGAGACTAATAATTCTTTTGGCACGCCGGCGGAAGACGCTTATCGCCGCGATATTACCATTAATGGCATTTTTTACAACCTGGCTGATTTTTCCTTAATTGATTATGTGGGCGGCTTGGCAGATCTGCGCCAGGGATTAATTCGCTGTATAGGAGACCCAGAAGAAAAGTTTACCAGCGACCCTGGGCGCATGATGCGCGTTATCCGCCATGCCGCCCGGACAGGGTTTACTATCGAAGAAAAAACCTATCAAAGCTTGGTCAGGCATGCGCGTAAATTGAGTTTTTGTTCGCCAGTTCGGGTCCGCGACGAATTCTTGCGGGAATTAAAAGAAGGATCCGCTCAAGCATCTGTAAAACTTATGATAGAAACTGGCCTGCTCTTTGTTCTTTTCCCTTCTCTGATTCTTCCTTTATCAGAAAATGGGCGGCATGAATTATTTCTAAGAATCCTGCAAGCGCTCGATCAATTTATTTCTTCTGGCCGAAGAGCCAATGACGATCTTTGTTTAGCGGTCTTCTTGGCCCCTTTTGCGGACTACTTTTGCCCTCCAGAGCGGTTCCCACCTGGCCGGGCCGGACAGGTTCTTTATCAGCAAAAGATCAAAGAATGGCTAAACGAAACTTTAGGACCATGGGAGTTTAATGAACAAACAAAAGATCAGATCAGCCGCTGGCTAAGTCTACAAAGAATTTGCCGTAGTTTCGCTGGGGGTGAAAAAATTCCTTTCCGCCTGCGATGCAAAAAATTTTTTAAGCAAGCGCTCAAATTATACAATCTAATAAATTTTCCTTAAATTTATAAGGGCAGGCCAGAGGCAGGCCAGAGGCAGGCCAGAGGCAGGCATGAATGAAGAAGCATCGGCGGGAGAAGAAGTTGTTCAAAATCGACCAACGCTTTTCCGCAAAGGGGGGCGGATCGTTTAGCTAATCAATATGAATAAGCTTTTAAATCCGCCCGCACCAATGGAAGAGCCACTGCCTCATGATTCTGAATGAATGCCTGCCTCCGGCCTGCCTCTGGCCTGCCTCTGACCTGCCTCTGACCTTTTCTCGCTATGACGACACGGTCACCCTTGGGGAGATTATTGAGGGAATTACAGTTGCCATTAAAAATGGATTTATGTTATATAGTTATTGGAGGAGATGAGGAGGATTTATGAGAAATAAACGCTGGGCTATGCTCATTGATCTGCGTCGTTGCATCGGCTGCCATACTTGTTCTCTGGCCTGCAAAGCGGAATTTTCTGTCCCTTTAGGATGCTACCGCACTTGGGTGAAACAGATTGAGAAAGGGCGCTATCCTTACGTGCGCCGAGCATTCTTGCCCATCGTTTGCAATCACTGTGAAAGGCCCATTTGCTGCACGGTCTGTCCGGTTAACGCTACCTATAAACGCCCCGAGGATGGTATTGTGATGATCAATCCTCATCGCTGCATAGGTTGTCGTTACTGTATGGCCGCTTGCCCTTATAATGTGCGTTTTATAAATCCCCGGTTTAATATCGTCGAGAAGTGCGATTTTTGTCATAAACGTCTGGAGCGGGGTCTCTTGCCGGCCTGTGTGGAAGCTTGCCCTACCAATGCCTTAATTTTTGGCGATCTCCATGATCCTAATTCGGATATTTCTCGCTTGGTAGCTACTTCCCCTGTGCAAGTGATCAAGCCCGAAATGGGTACCTATCCGCAAACTTTTTATATTGATTTAGATGTAGATATTGTGGCCGCTAAATGAGGAAATGAAAAATAGGAAAGACGCCCAATTGGGAAATCTAAATTATAACTCGCAGCCTCAAGAGGCTTTTGCCCAATTCGAAGCCAGCGTGCTTTTCTGCCCCCGTTGTCGGCGAGCCGTTCCGGTTCGGAAACGCCTCTTACTCATCTTACCTGAAGGAGAAAAATACGAATATCTCTGCACCTTCTGTTCTGAGTCTTTGGGCTCCAAAATGGAGTTTGAGGAACGAGACATTAAAATCTTAATTTAGTTCTCTGAAATTTTTCCCCCTTTTTAAAACCTCTGGGGCCATGAGCATTTTTATAAATACTTTGGCCCCAGAAAATTTTTTGAGATCAATATCTATTTTCCCTTTCAAATACGGCGGCCGCACCCATGCCAAAGCCAATGCACATAGAGACCAGACCATAACGCGCTTTTCTTCGTTTCATCTCATGCATTAAAGTAACGGTAAGCCGCGCGCCACTATTACCTAAAGCATGCCCTAAAGCAATTGCTCCCCCATTCACATTAACTTTTTCCATATTTAAACCCAAAGTACGACAAACGTAAAGAGCCTGGGAGGCGAAGGCCTCATTCAATTCGATAAGATCAATGTCCGCTAAGCTCAGCCCCGCCAGCTTTAGGGCTTTGGGAATAGCTTCTACAGGCCCAATACCCATAATCTCTGGAGGTACGCCCGCTACCGCATAGGATCTTAAAGTAGCCATGGGTTCTACGCCCAAGGATTTGGCCTTCTCTTTGGACATAATCACCACGGCGGCCGCTCCATCATTGAGGGGGGAGGAATTGCCCGCCGTGACTGTGCCGTCAACGGCGAAGGCCGGCCTTAACTTAGCTAAAGCTTCCATGCTGGTATCAAAACGAACCCCTTCGTCTGTGTCAAAAATGAATTCGCGGAAAGTCACTTGTCCATCCTCGGAAACTTCTTGCGTTTTTACTTTGATGGGTAAAATTTCGTCTTTGAACTTTCCTGCTTTAATGGCCGCCGCCGCCTTCTGATGACTCTGCAAGGCAAAAGCATCTTGTTCTTCCCGGGAAATGCCAAACCGCCGGGCCACATTCTCGGCCGTAATGCCCATGGCCGTATAACCTTCTGGATATGTTTCTATAAGCTTCAAGTTAGGGACCGTTTTATTTCCCCCCATAGGGACCATAGACATGGACTCTACTCCCCCCGCAATAATAATCTCAGCAAAACCACACATTATATGTTCGGCCCCGGTGGCTATAGCCTGCAGCCCGGAAGCGCAAAAACGATTGACTGTTTGCCCAGGCACAGTATAAGGAAGCCCCGCTAAGTAACAAACTAAACGGGCTACATTCAAACCTTGTTCGGCTTCGGGGAAACTGCAGCCCAGAACTACATCATCCACTTCGGCCGGTTTTAAGCCAGGCACGCGCTGCAGCGCTTCTTTCACTACCCAGCCGGCTAAATCATCCGGACGAGTGTTCCTTAAGCTTCCCCGCGGGGCTCGACCTACGGCCGTACGTACTGCCGAAACAATGACCGCTTCTCTCATATTCTCCTCCTAATTGCGTAAAGGTTTATTAGTCTTGAGCATATGGGATATTCTTTCCTGGGTCTTTTTCTCACCACACAGGCTCAGGAAAACTTCACGTTCGATGTCCAGCATATGCTGTTCGGTAACTAAAGCTCCGCTCAAAACATCTCCTCCAGTTAAGATATAAGCCAGCTTGCCAGCAATATACTCTTCATACTCAGTAATAAAGCCCCCTTGGCGCATGGTATTAGCCATGTATTTGATAGCTGCCCGGCCGCCATCGCCAGCCACCGGAATAAGTCTTGGTCGGGGCGGCTTGAAACCTTCTCGCACCATAGCCAAGACCGTCTGTTTAGCATCAAAAAGGAGATGGTCTACATTGGCCGTGATCTTATCTGTGGAACGGAGGAAACCTAATTTCCTGGCCTCTTCTCCACTCGTGGAAACTTTAGCCATGGCAATGGTTTCAAAAGCCTTGCGCAAGAAAGGAAGCAAATCCGGAGTAACCCCATCAGGAATGCCTTCAAGGCAGCGTAGATATACTTCTTTGTTACCCCCGGCTCCGGGCAGGAGGCCCACCCCAATTTCCACCTGACCCATATAGGTTTCTAAGGCGGCGCGAATGCGGTGGCTGGCCAAACAGATTTCGCAACCTCCCCCTAAGGTCATGCCGTGCGGAGCAGCGACAATAGGTTTTTCAAAATACTTCATGGCCATCGTGGCATCTTGGAGAGCCTTCACCGAAGCTTCAATCCCCGCCCAATTACCTTTCATGATTTCCGCCGCCAATAAAAGTAAGTTTGCTCCCACGGAGAAATTTTGGGCATGGTTGCCAATGACTAAACCCAAAAAATCTTTAGCGACGAGGCGGAGGGACTCGTGGATCATCTCAATTATCTCTGGGCCTATAGCATTCATATAAGTATGAAATTCCAGGCAGGCCACGCCATCTCCCAAGTCAATCAGACTGGCGCCTGGATTTGTTTTCACTACCTTGTTTTGTTCTTTTAGCGCCGGAAGCAGAATTAAACGGGGATTTTCGGGGACTTTTTTATAATCACCCAGCTGCAGATCAAAAAAGAAAATTTGTCCATTCCGCCGGCAATAAAAACTTTCCTTACCTTGGGCTAAAAGTTTCTCTACCAGAGGGGGAATGGTCTTGCCCTCTCTTTTCATTCTGGCTACTGATTCTTTGACCCCTAGGGCATCCCAAGTTTCAAAGGGCCCCAATTCCCAATTGAAACCCCATTTCAAGGCATTGTCTACATTATAAATATCATCAGCAATTTCCGGAATCTTACTGGCGGCATAAAGCAAGGATTCACTAACCACATCCCAGGCGAATTGACCAGCTCGATCTTCGGCGTATATTAATGTTTTGATTTTAGTCGCTGCATCAGAAGCTCCCTTGGCGGCCTCCAAAGAAGGATATTTAACTTTGGCGCTGGGCCGATACTCTAAGGTTTTTAAATCTAAGACCAGAATTTCTTTCCCCTCCCCAGTTTTAACTTGTTTGTAGAACCCTTGGCCAGTTTTATCTCCTAACCATTGGCGCTCGATCATTTTTTGGATGAAATCGGGAATTTTAAATATTTCCCTCTTTTCATCATGGGGTACATTATCATAAAGGTTCTTCGCTACATGAGCAAAAGTATCTAAGCCCACCAAATCCGTTGTGCGAAAAGAAGCACTTTTGGGCCGCCCCATGGCTGGACCGGTAATTGCGTCCACTTCTTCAATGGTATATCCCTTCTCCATCATGGTTTTTATCAAATAAAGCATGCCAAAGATACCAATGCGGTTGGCAATAAAATTAGGTGTATCCTTGGCATAAACAATTCCTTTCCCCAACACTCTTTCGCCAAAATCAGCTATTAGTTTAATAACCTCTGGCCTGGTTTCGGGAAGAGGGATAATTTCCAAGAGTTTCATATAGCGGGGGGGATTGAAAAAATGGGTGCCCAGAAAAAATTGTTTAAACTCCGCATCCATCTCAGCACAAATATCCTTAATGGGAATTCCCGAAGTGTTCGTACTGACGATAGTTCCTGGACGCCGGACCGCCGCTACCCGCCGCAAAAGGTCTTGTTTGATTTTGAGATTCTCGACTACAGCCTCGATAATCCAATCGACTTCGGCCAGGCGCTCTAAATGGTCCGAGAAATTTCCCACCTCAATTAAACTGGCTAATTCAGGAATGGCTAAAGCAGCCGGGCGAGCGCGCAGCAAATTTTGCTTGCCCAAGGTGGCTAAACGGTTACGTACCACCGGGTCATTTAGGGTCAATCCCTTTTTTTCTTCTTCGGGAGTTAGTTTATTGGGCACTATATCCAATAAAATAGAAGGAACGCCTACATTGGCAAAGTGGGCCGCAATAGCTGCTCCCATTACGCCTGCTCCCAGAACGGCCACTTTTTTAATTTTCTTTTCCATATACCCTCCATTCTCTTTGGCCTTAAAATTTGCCTTGGTATTCGCTAATTGCCTTAAATTACTTCCTCCTTCTTCTGTTTATTTAAAATTCTTAGCCACCCCCTCTCTTTCAGCATTTTGGAGGATCTGCCGACAAACACCGATAGATATCTTCAACTCTTTTTCGGTAATTCCCTGGGTTAAGGACTGATAGGCTTGCCTAGCTACCTGATCAATTTTTTCTTGGATATTCTTGCCCCGGAGAGTAAGATAGATTTGGTAAACTCGGCGGTCCGTAGGGTGATCTACCCTTTTGAGCAGGCCAGCTTTTTCCATCCGGTCAATAAGACTGGTCATGGTTGACTTTTCCAGATGCACTCGTTCTCCCAAATCGCTAATATTCAATCCATCTTCCTCCCAAAGGGCCTGCAGAACTGCAAAATACGCCACAGAGATATCATGGAATCCATTTTCTTTAAGCAGACGGTTAACAAAATTATTCATGGCCCAAGTTGTCCGCGAAAGGAGAAAACCAACCTCATATTCTTTTTTCATCAAATTCTTTCCTCGCTAAAAAAGTTCGCTAACATACTATATGATATAAAACTAAGTGTCAAGGAAATTAAACTCGGGCTGGCGATCATTTTTTAAATTCCAGCCTAATTCAGGCGGAAGGGAAAGAAGCTCATTAAAATTGTTGGACAGTAAGAATTTAACTTTTTTAAGTCTTGAACTCCAGTACAAACTTCTTCATAATGTCTTTATAAGGAGGGAAAATGCGCCGAACAAAAATTGTTTGTACTATTGGGCCAGCCAGTGAAAAGGAAGAAATGCTCGCCCGCTTAATCCAAAAAGGAATGGACGTAGCCCGCCTTAATTTTTCCCACGGTGATCCGCAGGACCACTATCGCATATTCCAGCGGCTCAGAAAATTATCCCAGAGGCTGAACAAACCTTTGGCCATTCTTCAAGACCTACAGGGTCCCAAGATGCGCGTGGGGATCATCCATAATGGGCAAGCGCAACTTAAAGAAGGCCAGCCTTTTATTTTAACTACCAGTCCTATGCTTGGTTCAGCCCAAAAAGCTTATACGGATTACCATCATTTGCCCCAAGATGTAAAACCGGGGAGCACTATTCTCATGGGCGACGGCTATTTACGTCTAAAAGTACAAAAGGTAAAGGGGAGGGAGGTAATTACAGAAGTAATTAATGGTGGCCTATTGAAAAGCCATATGGGCATTAATTTACCTGGGGCTAAGCTTTCCGCTCCTCCCCTAACCAATAAAGACAGGCAAGATTTAGCCTTAGGCATTAGCTGGGGAGTGGATTTTGTGGCCATGTCCTTTGTGCGCCGTAGTCAGGATATCCAGGAGATTAAAAAAATCATGGCCCACGCGGGCCGGGACGTGCCCGTGATTGCCAAATTGGAGCGTCCCGAAGCTATCACTAATTTAGAGGAGATAATAGATGTTTCTGCTGGCGTAATGGTGGCCCGCGGGGACTTGGGCGTAGAAATGCCTTTGGCTCAAGTACCTCTTTTGCAAAAACAGATTATTTGCCTGGCTAACCAAAAAAGAAGACTGGTGATTACGGCCACCCAGATGTTGGAATCTATGATCAGTAATCCCCGCCCCACCCGCGCCGAAGTTTCCGATGTGGCCAATGCCATTTTTGATGGTACAGATGCAGTTATGCTCTCCGGGGAGACCGCCGTCGGTAAATATCCAGAAGAAGCGGTAGAGATCATGGCCCAGATAATTACGGCAGCGGAAACCCAACCCCGGTATTCTGCAGAGACCTTTCCCCACCCGAAAGGAGAAGAATCTATTCCTGATGCTATTGCTCAAGCAGCAGTCCAAGCGGCCGAACGTCTGCGGGCGCGAGCCATTGTCGCTTTTACCCAGTCAGGTGCTACCGCCCTCTTAGTCTCTAAATACCGACCCACTATTCCTATAATCGCTTTCACTCCCCACCAAGAGATTTGCCAAATGATGCCGCTTTATTGGGGAGTTTACCCCCAGATCATGAAGCCCATTACCAATACGGATTTGCTCATCGAAAAAGTGGAAAAAAATTTGCTCCAAAAAGGAATCGGGCATAGAGGAGATATTATAGTTCTCCTTATGGGCGCGCCCATCTATAAAAAAGGGACTACTAACTTATTGAAGATTCTGAAGATAAGTTAATCATGGTCCGCCAAATAATTCATATCGATATGGATGCTTTTTACGCCGCGATTGAACAGAAGGACAATCCCGCTCTCCAAGGGCGGCCAGTAATCGTCGGCGGAGATGCTCAAAAGAGAGGGGTAGTCTCGGCAGCTTCCTATGAGGCCCGGGCGTATGGAGTTCATTCTGCCATGCCTATTTCCCAGGCCCAGAAATTGTGTCCCCAAGGCATTTTTCTGCCCGTAAGAATGGCCCGCTACCAGCAAGTTTCCCAACAGATTTTCCAAATCTTAACGGAGTATACCCCCCTCTTAGAACCTTTGTCCTTGGATGAAGCTTTTTTAGATGTTACCGGGTGTGAACGCCTCTTTGGTTCTGCTCTGCGCATCGCCCAGGAAATCAAAAGACGGATTTATGACCGCACCGGGCTTACCGCTTCAGCAGGCCTAGCCCCCAATAAGTTTCTAGCTAAGATTGCCTCGGACCTAAAAAAGCCAGATGGCTTAGTGGAAGTTAAACCAGAAGAGGTGGCTGATTTCCTTCGTCCACTTCCTATATCCAAACTTTGGGGAGTGGGCCAAGTTACCACCGTTGCTCTGCAGAGATTAGGCATCTGTCAGGTAGGCCAGCTGGCCAATTTCCCACCTGAAATTCTGGAAAAAAAGTTTGGAAAATTTGGTCGGCAACTTATCGCCCTGGCGCGTGGCGAAGATGATCGGCCAGTTAGGCCCCATTACCCAGCAAAGTCGATCAGTCAAGAGGAAACTTTTACTCCTGATCTGGCGGACCAATGGGAAATGAAAAAAGTCCTTCTGGCCCAAGCTGAACAAGTAGGTTTTGAGTTGCGTCAGCGGGGCTTAAAAGGCAGTACCGTGCAGCTAAAAGTTCGCTATCCTGATTTTCGCTTGGTTACCAGAAGTTTAACTCTTCCTTCCCCCACTGACCAAGGATGGGAAATATATAAAGTCTCTTGCCAATTATTGGCCAAGACAGATGTCTTCCAAAAGAAAGCCCGACTTTTAGGAGTGGGCATTACCAACCTGCAGCGGGCGGATTACCCGCACCAGCCTTCGCTCTTTGCCCAGGAAGAAAAGAAAACTCGGGTGGCGTTAGTCATTGACCGCATCTGGAAAAAATTTGGCCCGCAAGCTATTCAAAGAGCAACTCTTTTGGAAAAATAATTTACTCTACGCTATCGTCTTCGCCAAAGCGTTCTTTAAGATAGATATAAATCTTTTCCCCTATTTGTAAGCCTAAATCAATAAACTCTGGCCCATATATTTTACCTGTAGGGGAGCGGAATGTATCTTTGATCCGCGCAATTCCTTTCATCCCCTTGGGGAACCGCTGAATTAATCTGCCTATGGAGGCCTTAGAAAAACGGAGCATTTCCCATAAAGTTAAAGTAAAGTTATCAGGCCCCCAGCGAAATTTGTCAGCATCATAAAGGGCGTCGCTCACTATCTGTCCCAAGGGTGTATCAATCTCCTGAGGTTCCATAAAAGCTTCATGATTGCTAATGGCTTGCGCCACATAACCCTCTTTTTCGGCCGAGAGAAAGTTTATATCTTTCAAGATCAACTTGGCCGCCGCAGCACCGGCTTGGGCATGATTTTCTGCGCCTCTCCGCAAATCATGAAGGAGCCCGGCTATTTGGGCTAAAAGGCCAGCTTCATAGCAATACTGCGGTTCAGCCAAATAAATTTTTTGTGTTTCTAAATAAGCCAGAGCGCCCGCCTCCAAGGCTACTTTTTCCGCATGATTCAGGCCATGGCCAAAATCTTCACTCAATTCTTTATGGGCCAGTTCCCGACACTTTCTAACCCGCCAATCGTTCTCATATATGTTTCGAGAGATGCTCAGCCATTCTTGACAACAAGCATAAAAACGAGGGGGAGGAAAAGAGGCCGCAATTTCTTGGGAGGCTTTTATCATTTCCTGGTAAATATCGCCCATCCCCTCTCCCATTAAACTAAATTGCTTTTTCTACTTTTATCTCCACTCTAACTTGGGCTGGCTGATTAGCTGCTAAGCGGATTTGCGGAAAATTAACATCTATGGTCACCGGGATTTTCGTATCTCGATCAATGTAACTAAGGTCCACTGGCTCAGTAAATACTTCCTTTACTTTTTTTAACAGACTTTCCGGACCTTGGAGAGTTACAAAAGGTGGTTCTACCCAAACAGATTTTAAACGTAGCGGCTTGGGAAGTTTGCCCACCAGTTGAGCTTTAACTTGGATAGAGCGAGTCTTCACCTCTTCTAAGCGCAGGCGAATGGTCTCGGGATTAATTTTAGTAACTTCCGTGCCCAAGGGAATGGTTATGTTCTCGGTGCTCAGGCGAATATAATTTAGACCCCGGCTTGCTTGGGAAAGATCAACATGGGCGCGAATTTTATCAGCAGAAACATGCGTAATCACCCCCCGGGGACCGCGCAAGCCAACTTCTATTCTATTTACTAATTCTCCCGAAATCTCTACATTCGGCGGCAAATTACGATACTCTAAGGGAATAGTGAATAACATCTCCGTCCTTTGTTGCCCGGCAATAAATCCCCAAAGTCCTAAAGACAAGATCACCGCCCCTATCTTGGGCGCAAGATTAGTAGTAACCATAGAGGACCAAAGCTTCTTCCTCTTTTCTCGCAACAGATAGGACATTAATTTTTGGCGCAAATCATCGGGATTATTGATGAGACTAATTTTGCCATCTACGGCTAAGGAAATTTCTCCCCGCTCTTCAGAAACAATTAGGGCTAGGGCATCACTTTTTTCCGTAATGCCAATGCCGGCGCGATGGCGGCTGCCATAAAAGCGAGGTAGATTAGGATTATCCGAGAGAGGCAGATAACAACCTACGGATACTATCCTTCCTCCTTTGATAACCACTGCCCCATCATGAGCGGGAGATTTATGTTGAAAAATACTGGAAAGAACTTCATAACTTATCCGTCCATCGAGGGATATGCCGCCCTTTAGGTAGTCGTCCAATATATCATTTCTTTGAAAAACTAAGAGAGCTCCCACGCGGTTTTGGGCCAAGTCAAACCCGGCTCTTATAACTTCTTCCAATACCAATTTATCCAAAGGCTCTGGTCGTCCCAAAAAGAAACGAAGCGGGCTAATCCTTTCTAAAACTTGCCGGATTTCTGCTTGAAAGACCACGACCATGATCACCAAAATTACCGCCCAAAGGTACTGCAAGATCCAGGTGGTCATGAAAAATCCAAACCAAAGTGCTAAGAAATAAAAAATGGCCAAGGCCGCAAAAGCAAGCAAAATGCGCAAAGCCCTTGTCCCTTGCAGCCAGATATACAACCAATAAATAATGGCGGCTATAATGAGGATGTCCACAGCATCCTGCCACCGCATGAGGGAAAAAATTTCTTTGAAAAAGCGAACCATTTTTCTTATTTTTTCTTGCGCTGCCCCTTTTTTATTATCATATTACAAGTCTTCTAAAGAATCTACTTTATCTGCTCTCCACCTGCCTAAAAAGATTTTGCCTAAAACCCGAAATCATTACTCGGCGCAATAAAATACTTACAAATACCCCTCTCTTCAACCTTCCTCCGTGGTCGGGTGTTATCGATTCTCCACATGCGAGGCTTTGTCGCCATAATGAGAGAAGGCCGGAGGCAGGCCCGTTCTCCCTTCACCAAAGTTAGCTACTCAGCCGCAGAACCTTGCCTACTACTTCTTCAGGATCATGTCCCAAGATTCTGATCATCGGTTCTTTACCCCAACCCCCCCGGTCATAAATTAAATCCGGAATTTTTTTGGCCTTCTCCAAAACTTGTTTGACCCCCCAAGAAAGAGAAGAACCTTCTAACCGGCTTATTTGCGCCGGCTCCTGGCGGCGATCAAAATGACCAATAGTAAAACCGATTTGGCGCGCCTTCTGCAAAATGTCCTCGGCAAACTTTAAATTCATGGCCGAGCGCATATCTTGATCAAAGTTTACGGCCGTAAGAATTATACGCGCTATATGCTGGGAAGCACCAAACTCCGGATCGGAAATTTTAAAGACCTCCTTTCCCCACTTTATTAAGCGCCCGGGAAAAGCAGCCACATCTTCAATCTTAGTAGCATAAGGTAAGGCATAACCGATATTGGATTGGACTTCTGGAAAAAGGTGTCCTACTTTTTTCTCTTGCAATAAGTAGAAAGCTTTCTTTAGTTTTTGAATTACTTGGTATTTCTCCATTTCCTGGGCCACAAAAGCATATGGATTAACGGGGCCTTGACCTTTGCCCAAAGGTAAAGAAAATTTTATGGCGGCACTGATGAAAGCTTTTGCTTTAGTGATAGCTTCCCGAGCACTTGCTCCCTTAGCCAACTCTACCGTGATAGCCGCCGCGAACGTACAACCTGTACCATGAGTATGAGGTGTGGAAAATCTTGCGCCAGAAAATTCATAAAATTTTTGGCCATCGAAAAAAATATCTACCGGAAGACCAATTAAATGCCCCCCTTTAATCAACACACTTTTAGCCCCCATTTGCTGTATTAAACGGGCCGCTTCTTTCATGCCCGATTGATTTCTAATTTTTTTGCCCACAATGATTTCCGTCTCCGGAATATTAGGAACAAAAACCTGGGTTAAAGGGAGAAGTTCCTTTTTTAAAGTTTCTATGGCTTCCAGCTTCAGAAGTTTAGTTCCGCTCTTAGCTACCATAACTGGGTCGACGACCACCCGCCGGATCCGGTACTTCCTAATTTTTTGGCAGACAACTTTGATGATTTCGGAATTTACCAACATGCCGGTCTTCAAAGCATCCGCCCCGATATCAGACAAAATAGCTTCCATTTGCTGCTCCACAAATTCTGGTGGTACTTCCCATACCGAAAAAATTTTTTGGGTATTTTGAGCTGTCAGAGCCGTGACCACACTCATACCGTAGCCGCCCAGAAGGGCTATTGTTTTTAAATCTGCTTGTATTCCCGCTCCTCCCCCAGAATCAGATCCGGCCACAGTAATAATTCTTGGAACCATTGCCAACTCCTTTCCATCTTTTAGGCTGCAGGCCAATGTTTTTTAAGTTATTTTAGCCTAAAGCCTCATCTTGTCAACTAAACATTAAACTGACCGGCGATCACTTTATTAAATTATATGCCCCAAAGCAGGATAAGAAATTTACTCGCGGAAAAAAGGATCAAAACTTTTAGAAGTTCCCATAGCCAAAAATTGACTTTCTTCCCAATAGATAATAGAATTAATCATGAATTACCCAACAGAGGGGAGAAGGACATGGCCTTAGGAAAAAGGCGGTTTTTTTATCTTCTTTTTTTTATGCTCATCAGCGGCTGTGCGACCATAAAACCTACCCTTCCTCCTCTGGCTAAGGATTTTCATCCCCCTGGCGCGTTAGCCGAATCCTATTACCATTTCCTCCTTGGCCAAATTTATCTAAAAAATGGTGATTTGGACGGAGCAATTAAGCAATATCAACAAGCCTTAGAAAAAGAAAAGAATTCGGCTTATCTCCATATCCACTTGGCCACTTTATACCTCAAAAAAGGCCTGCCGGAAAAAGCTTTAAAAGAGGCGGAAGAGGCTATACGCATTAATCCGCAAAGTATCCCCGCCCATCTACTTCTCGGTGGCCTCTATCTTACGGGAAACCAAAAGGCCAAAGCCAGGCAAGCTTACGAAAAAGTAATCCAACTTGATCCGCAAAATCAAGAAGCCCTTCTCTTCTTAGGAACTTTGTCCGCGGAAGAGAAAGATTTTGGCCAAGCTGAAAATTACCTGCAAGCGCTTTTAAAAATAGACGCTTATTCTTTAATGGGCCATTATTATTTAGCCCGCATTTATGCCGAAACCAGAAGGTTCGCCGAAGCTCGTCGCCATTACCAAACTGTTTTAGAAGTTAAACCCCAGTTTGAACCGGCTTTAATGGACTTGGCTTTAATAAATGAAATCCAAGGAGAATATGATAAAGCCGTGGAGCTCTATAAAAGAGTTCTGGCCTTTAATCCGGCTAATTCCGAAGCTCATGAACGCTTAGCCCAAGTTTATATCCGGCAAAATAAACTCCAAGAAGCCCTGGATGAGTTTTATGCTGTAGAGAAATTGACCGTCAACAATTGGGAAGTACGCACCAAAATTGGCCTCATATATTTTGAGCAAGGGCGGCTGGATGAAGCTGCCGAACAATTTATTTTCGTCCTCTCCGCCCAACCAGAAAATGATCGGGTACGTTACTATTTAGGCTCAGTATATCAAGAGAAAAAAGAATACGACTTAGCCGCAAAAGAATTTCAGAAAATTTCTTCATCTTCCCATTTATTTGTTGATGCTCAGATTCACTTGGCCTTCATCTATGATAAACAAAATAAAATAAAGGAAGCTATTTCTGCTTTGCAAACCGCTATTAAAGCTAAACCTGACCATGCTGACCTTTACCGCTTTTTAGCTTCCTTTTATGAAAAAGAAAATCAATTCGCCGAGGGTATTAAAGTTTTGCAAGAGGCCTTAAAGATTGCTCCCCGGGATGAGAAAATAATTTTTAACTTGGGTGTCCTCTATGACAAATCTGGGAACTGGCAGGAATGCATCAGGCAGATGCGGCAGGTCTTAGAAATAAACGCCGACCATGCCCAAGCTCTAAATTACATAGGTTACACGTATGCGGAAAAAGGGATTAATCTGGAAGAAGCCGAAGCTTTGATCAAGCGAGCTTTAGAACTAAAACCTGATGATGGGTATATCACTGATAGTTTGGGTTGGGTATATTTTAAAAAAGGAGAAATCGACAAAGCTGTTAAGGAATTGGAAAAAGCCCACCGTTTAGCCCCAGATGATCCAGTTATCGCTGACCATCTTGGAGATGCTTATGCCGCCCAAAATTTAATTGAGAAAGCTATATTAATGTATGAACGGGCCCTCAAATTAGACCCTAAAAAAGAGGAAATCCGAGAAAAGATTAAAAAACTCCAAAAAGACAAGAAAAATAAATGACCAAAATTTTTTTCTTCTTCCTGGCGTTATTTTTTTTCTTAGCCAGTTGCGTTCCTCCTCGTCTCCTACCTCCGGAAAAACCGGAACCTAAATTTCTTCTTGATCAACTTAGAATTCGCGCCCAAAAAATTAGCGGATTAAAGGGATTAGCCCGAGTGCGTATTATTAAGCAAGATAAATCTTTAACCAGCGACCACGTTCTCTTCTTCCGCCAGCCAGCATGGTTGCGAGTGGAAAGTTTAAGTCCTTTAGGTACGCCTCAACTTTATTTAGTGAGCGACGGAGCAGAAATAAAAATATACCACCCCGGGGAAAACAAATATTATTGGGGACCAGCAAATTCTCAGTCTATTTCAAATTTGCTGCCCTTCTCGCTGAGTCTGGACGAAATAGTTTCTTTATTCTTAGGAAGCCCTCCGCTTATTATTCATGACACAGCTACAGTTTATAAATCTAAATCGGCCTACCTATGGATTTTAGAGCTTCAGCAAAGCTCCCCGAACAGGCGCCAACTGCTGTGGATCGATCCCGAAGATCTCCTTATTCATCGGGTAGAATTATACGCTGAGGAATTAATTTACCAAATGACCTTTGCCGAATTTCAACAGATCCACAAAGAAATCTTTCCCCACAAAATTCAGTATATTTCCTTAAACAACCGCGTCCAAGTTGAATACAAAGAGATTTTCCTTAATCCCTCTTGGGAAAAAGATGATTTTCATTTGCCTATTCCTCGCGGAGCTAAAATTATCTATTTAGAATGAATTGCGGAAAGATAAAATTGAGACTAACCAATTTCCTGCAGTTTTTTGCGGGCGCGATTGGCTTGGTCGGATTTAGGAAATCGCTTGATAACTTCACGCAAGATTAGCTTGGCATTAATAGTGTCCTTCATCTCTAAAAAAGCCAGTCCTTGCCGATACAAGGCATCGGGAACTTTGTTCCCTTTGGGGTATTTTTTGATAACTTCGTCGAACTCTAAAATAGCTTCCTCATACTTCTTTTCGGCAAAATAGCATTCTCCTAACCAATAATGGGCATTTTCCGCTAATTTAGATTTGGGGTAGGCTTCCAAAAATTTTTTGAAACCTTCTTTGGCGCTTCCTATGTCGCCTTTAGTAAACTGATCATAGGCTCTTTTATAAGCCTCTTCGGGAGTGGCCGGAGGCTTTTCGGGAGTGGCTTCTACTTTTGCTTCTTTAGCAGGTGGCACTTTTTCCTCTACTTTAGGCTGTTCGCTAAGCGGTTTTTCTTCCTTCTTTACTTCTTTATTCTCCTTTTCTGGTGCCCCTGCTTTCTTTTCCCAATTTTCTAAACTTTTATTTAAGGCCTCGACCCGCTTTTCTAATTCTTCTAATCGCCGTTGGTAGGTGTCGCGAATTTCTTTAGTCTCGCCAAATGATTTTTGGGCAAAATATTTAGTCTCCTCAAATCGTCCCGTTAAATTCTGCAAATCCATCTGCAATTTATCTATCCGCGCCCCCAGATCTGCTTGATAGCGGCGCATCGGCTGACTGGCCACTTCTACCTCTTTTTCCATAGAGGCAAACTTTGCTTTGGTTTCGGTAGAAAGAGCGGTGACTTCTCGGCGTAATTCTTCAGTTCTTCTACTCAAGGAATCCAGTCTGTTAGAAATATTTTTTAATTCTGTGTTGAAGTCATAGAGATTGCGCTGCAGGGCCAGAATTTCCTTGGTATTATTGTTAGTGTCCCGCTGCAGATTCTCTAAGTCACTCTGGGAGGCACACCCTTGAAAAACGAAGCATAAGGAAACTATCAATAAAATAATTTTTGCTGTTTTGGGCATAATTAATTTTAAATTTGCCCTCTCCGGTAAAAGAGAGGGCCACAAATTTCTGATCACTTATTTTATTTTCACAAATTCATCACGACGGTTTTTAGAGCGATTATTCTCGTCGGTGTTGGGTACGGCCGGTCTTTCCTCTCCATAACTTATAGTCGAAATGCGCGCTGGAGAAATTCCCAGTCCTTCTAAATATTTTTTGGCACTATTTGCTCGCCGCTCGCCCAAGGCCAAGTTATATTCTGAAGTACCGATATCACAAGTGTGGCCTTCAATCTGAATTTTTTCATTGGGATTTTTGGACATCCAAGTAGCCAATTTTTCTAAGTTCTCTTTGGCTTTGGTAGATAGGGTATAATCATCAAAAGCAAATTGAATGCGTAAACTGGCCAAATCTATTGGTTCTGCAGCAGGCTTGGGCGGCGCAGCTTCTACTTTAGGAGCTGGGGCAGGGGTAGGTGCAGGAGTTGGGGCAGCCGGAGCCGGAGTCGGAGCGGGGGTTGGAACTGGGGCAGCCGGAGCCGGCGCTGGGGCCGGAGCAGGTGCGGGGGCTGGAGCTGGTGCTTCTTTCTTAGCTTCGGCCTTCGGTAAGCCAGCCGCATCTTCTTTAACTACTTGCTTCTTAGCACATCCCGTGGCGACAAACGCCAGGGCCACAAAAGAAACCAAGATAACTAACCATATTTTCGAACTCTTCATCTCTTCCTCCTTATTTTAAGAATTTTGAATAAAAAAGGCCTTTTTCTATCTAACTAATCTTTGAAACGTGGCGACCAATTAGGATATGTATCACTTCCCGGGGAAAATGTCAACCTTTTTATTTGAGTTCCTTCTAAATTTATTAGATATAAATGAGGTCCCCCCTCCCGGTTGGAACTAAAGACTAAGTGCCGTCCATCAGGAGACCAAGATGGCGTTTCGCATCTACCCATGTTGGCAGTTAAAATGCGGAAGCCCGTCCCGTCAGGACGAATGAGACATATATTATGGTTGCCATCGATCAGAGAATCAAAGGCTATTAAATCACCCCGGGGTGACCAAGCAGGATGAGTATTATATTTGCCTTCAAAGGTGAGTCTTTGTACTTCTCTGCTAGCCAGGTCCAGGAGGTAAATCTGTGGGGTGCCTCCCCGATTAGAAACAAAAGCTAATCTCTTCCCATCAGGGGACCACGAAGGTGAAACATCAATGGCCGGGTGGTCGGTTAACCTGGTTAAACCCGAGCCGTCAATATTCATCGAATAAATTTCTGGATTACCATCTTTGCTCAAAGTCAGGGCTAAACGTTTTCCATCTGGAGACCAAGAAGGAGAGATGTTCAATCCCGGAAAAGAGGAGATGCGTTTTTCTTCCCCATTCCGTAAATCTTTTAAATAAAGATCTGGATTACCCATTTTATAAGACGTGAAAACAATATGTTCTCCTTCTGGAGAAAAACGGGGAGACAAACAGATGGATTGATGTTTAGTTAACTGTCGTTGGTTGCGACCATCAAAATCCATGAGGTATATTTCTTTGTGTCCCTTTAAGGCGGAAACAAAAACAATTTTCGTCTGAAAAAAACTTGGCTCCCCCGTGAGAGCTAAAACAACTTCATTGGCAAAACGATGCACCATGCGGGAGAGGTCAGAAATTTCTCCGATGTATCTTTTGCCCACAATCAGTTCTTTTTTAATTACGTCGTAAAGGCGGGCTTCTAAGGTTAAAGTATTATTTTGGTAAGTAATCTCCCCTTGAATCAAAGCCTCGGCACCTATCTGGGCCACTTTTTGGAAGTATGCTTCTTCCAAATTTTTGCCTGGAAAACCAGATTTTGGAGAAGAAAAGGGCGTTATCCTTTGGGGGTCCAAATCTTTGAGGTCTAAAAGGGAAAAAAAGCCGCAAAGATTTAAATCGCTATTTAAAATCTCCGTAGCCCGTTCCCCTAACTTCATCTCTGCCTGCGGCAGGTAGGGAGTTGAAAAAGGTTCAATAGCAATGGGAAATTTGCGGAAAGAAGGCGAGCGAATGTCAATATAAATCTTGGCGGCCAATCTTTCCATTCCCCAGGTTAAGAAAATAAAAAAGCCCACAGCGAAAATAAATAATTTTTTCATTAGTTATCCCTAAAGTTCTGCCGGCGTGAAGCGCACACCTAAATCTAATTTATCCCCTTCCAGGCCTGGCGGTAAAGGCGGCAAAGGATTTGCTTTTTTGATCGCCCGTAAACAAGATTCATCCAAATGCGGATTCCCCGACTTTTTTTCAAAATAAATCTCCTCAATCTGGCCATCTTTGGCGATGCGGATAGCGATGATTGTTTCTAAATTCTTTTTTCCCCGTAAAGCTTCTTCCGGAAGTACCCAAACACTGCGAATCCGCTGCCATATTAAATTATAATAAAGCTTATGCTTAATAGACATAACTCCCGCCGAAGCCGCACTTGCTCCTACATTTGATTCCGTGGCCCCACTGCTCCCAATAGTTACCCGATGACGAATTCCTTCGATTGCTGAATTTATCTGTTCTGCTTCTTTAGAGCTGCGGATCCGCTCGATGGCCTCTTCTACATTCTTTTCTTCCTTTTGCCTGCGCAAGCGTTCAATGGCTGTCTCTAAGCTCTTTTCTTCCTGGCGCTGGCGAATCTTGGCAATAGCTTCTTCTATTTTCTTTTGAGTTTCTTCTTCTTTCTTTGGGGGAGCTAAAGAAATAGGTTTTTCTTTTTCTTTAGTTTTTATCTCCTCCCGGGCCTTAGCGGGAGCAGAAGGCAGCACACTCTTCGCCCCTGCCGGTTCTTTAATGGCCGGTAGACTGGGCGGCAGGCTTACCAGACGGACAGAATACACGGGAGAGTAAAAGGTTCTTTGCGAAGCCAAGTTGGGGAGGAACAGCATAGCGGCTACAGCTAAAACATGCAGGCATAAGGACACCACCAACATCTTCCCCATTGCCGGGGAATAGCTGAGCTGTTGTTGGATATACAAATTGGGAGAGGTCTTCATTTCTTTTCCACTAAAGGTTCAGTGACCATGCCCAATTTCTCAATCCCCGCATTTTTAATTTCCGCCATAGTCTGCACTACAAACCCATATGGTACGCGGCGGTCAGCCCGTAACAATACCTCCCGATTTAATTTAGCGGCTCCTGATTGTTGGAGTTTGCGCCGTAATAATAAAGGATCAACCTTTTCTTGGTTAATGAAAACCTCTTGCTTGGCATTTATAGTAATTACGATTCGTTCCTCTTGTCCTTCAATTGGTTTGGAAGTAGTCTGCGGCAGGTCAACATCAATTCCTTGTTGCATCATCGGCGCCGTGACCATAAAAATTATTAACAAGACCAAGATTACATCCACTAAGGGAGTAACATTGATCTCGCTCATTACCCTATTTTCACCTTGGGAAGCTGGCATAATTAATTTCGGCCTTAAATTTTAAAAAATTTAATCCCGAGCCATGGGGAGTCGTTGTTTAAGCTTTCAAAAAGTGCCTCTTGACAATATTAAGAAATTCCGCCGAAAAATTTTCCATTTCGGCACTCAATACTTTGATCCTATTTATATAATAATTATAAGCCACCACCGCTGGGATGGCCGCGGCTAAGCCCGCGGCTGTAGCGATTAGAGCCTCCGAAATACCTGGGGCGACTACCGCTAAAGTAGCCGACCCGCGCAAACCGATCCCCCGAAAGGCGTCCATGATTCCCCACACTGTGCCGAAAAGACCTATAAAAGGGGTGGTCGAACCCGTCGTTGCTAAAAACCCTAAGGCTCTTTCCAGTTTAGTCATTTCTGAAGTGGCTGCTTGGCGCATAGCCCGGCTAATATTATCAATGCCGCTCAACTCAATTCCCAAAGCAGTCAGATCAGCCTCTTTCCGCGGGTTCTCTGGATTGTGGGTGGCTTGGCTAAGCTTAGTCAGTTCTACATAGCCAGCCCGAAAAATTTCGGCAGTGGGACTAAATCGCAACTTTTTGGAATCGGCAAAAATAGAAGAGAGTTGCTTCCCTTCCCAAAAGAGGCGCAGAAAAGCCCGCGACTCCTTTTCGGCTCGTTTAATCAAACGCATTTTTGAAAAGATAATTGCCCAAGAAAAGACCGAAAAAAAGAGGAGGATTACCAGAACTCCTTTTACCACTGGCCCGGAATAAAGAACCAGGTCTATAACACTGCCCCGAAAACCACTACCCAATTCGCCCGCAAAGAACTGCCCCATAACTTGAAAAAATATATAATTCAATCTTGCCCCCTTTTCTAACCTATTTTTAAATATATATAATTCAATGGTTTCCGTCAACTACACTTTTTCATGACCGTCAATCATTTTTAAATTTGAATCTAAACCTGAACTGATAAATCTATGTCGGGCCAAGGCTTGCCTCTGGCCTGCCTCTGGTTCATTCTCACCATGGCGAGACCCAGTATTAGGCGTGTGAGATGGTTATAGGGAGGGGTTAAAAACGGCCGATTTCATTTATTTAACGCTCTCATTAATATTTTTAAGCTTTTTAAACAGAGCCAACCTTGTCCCGGCGATTATTTGAGGATAAAAAGTTTGTCTTAGTTGGAAAAGATGAGATATGGCCAATAGGTTCCCTATATAATATGCTGAAAAGGTTATCCACCTGCTACTGGCGGGAATATACTAAGGACATCCCCAGGGCTTAAAGGATCAGTGAGTTGTCGATGAACTCCGTTAACTAAAGTGATCATGGGTAGAGAAGGAGATATTTTTAATTTTTCTAATACGTGACCTATTGTTGTTCCTTCTTCTACTTCTAAGAAGCAAGAATATTTATCGCTTCCTGGTGGCAGAAACTCCCGAAAATTAGCGAAGAGCTTAACCTCGATCTTCATCGCCTTATATTTTTCCTTTTTTATTTTAAAATTAGCAACCACCCATTAAAAAATCAATTCAATTTTATTTTGACCGTTGATCACTTGGAAAGTTCTTAAGTAATTCAGGCGCGATAGAAAGGCTCTTTAAAAATAGGACAGCGTTGAAATAGGAATAATTGGCCAGAGGCAGGCCAAAGGCAAGCATTCATTCAGAATCATGAGGCAGTGGCTCTTCCATAGGTGCGGGCGGATTTAGAAGCTTATTCATTTTGCTCGGTTTAATTATCCGCCTCCCATTGCGGAAAATCGCTGGCCAATTTTGAACAACTTCTTCTCCCGCCGATGCTTCTTCATTCATGCCTGCCTCTGGCCTGCCTCTGGCCTGCCTCTGGCCTGAGCCATGCTGAGCTGTTTGTCACCATAGGTGGGATGGCCAGCTCATGGCGAAGAAGCGGAAGGAGATAAAAAAGTTTTTACCTGTATTTTTTCGCCATCGGTTATAAAAGTAATGGCTCCATGGCGCTTGGTCATTAAAATCTGAGCATTAATTTTTTCGTATCTTTCTAAAATTTCTCGATGGGGAAGCGGATATTTCCCTCCGGAGCGCACGGAAAAAACAGCGTAAGTGGGCTTAACTTTCTCTATAAATGGCCACGTACTGGAAGTTTTACTCCCGTGATGAGGAACCTTCATTACTATAGTTTGCAAATTAGCGAATTTACCTGTTAGCTCATTTTCGGCTGCTGCTTCTATGTCTCCCGTAAACAAGAAACTCACTTCTTTAAAGGTAAGGCGCATAACTAAGGAGGCATCGTTTCCCCAAAATAAACTTTTTTCTTTATTCACCAAAGGAGGATGTAAAAATTCAACTTTTACGCTGTTTATATCTAAAGGCCCCATCTCCCGACCTTTTAAGTAAAGTCTTTTACCTGCTAATTGCTTAAACTCCATCAAAGATACATCTCCTTCTCGGGACTCTCCATTGCTCCAAACCTCTGCAATTTGAAAATTTTTAAGCAGGAATAGTAGTCCCTGTAGATGATCTGGGTGCGGGTGAGTATTGACCAAATAATCGATGGTCTTTCTCTTTTCTTTCCACAAATATGGGGCCACAATCCTCTCTCCGGGGTCGAAACTGCCATCGGGGGAACCTCCGCCATCTATAACCATCACTTTACCCTGAGGAAAAAATAACACTATGGCATCACCCTGCCCTACATCGAGGAAGGTGACTTTCATCTCCCGATTGTGCACTTGCGCATAGTAAGTATAAATTTGAAGAATGCCTAAGAAACCAATTAGAATGACGAGAAGATAAAAGCTTCTTTTCCATCTTTGAAGATTTGCGGCCGATAAAATAGCTCCGTAAATTAAAATTAATTCCAGGATAG
>Ga0209102_1000201_pt1 | contig 41388 bp, 41 predicted proteins | sample ConPoolayeHmetaG_FD_185483 | JGI IMG/M metagenome (GOLD analysis project Ga0209102, IMG submission 185483) | Hot spring microbial mat communities from California, USA to study Microbial Dark Matter (Phase II) - Cone Pool mat layer H metaG... ...
TAAATATAAATAGATCCTACGAATCAATCCATCTTATTCACCACCTCTGAGTGAGGGATTACAGATGAAATTCGAACTTCCTTACTTCAGATTTTATTAAGGGCCTTGTTTCCTCAAATCCTTGAACCGTTTTGCCTTCACCTCATATCGGGGAAGGGAACGGTAGGGATGGACCTCAATGTTATAGCCGAGATTCGTCTTCAGCCTTAGCTGATCCTTGAGTTGGGCAAGGATGGATTCACGATTTCCTTCTGCCTCGGGAAGAAGTTCGATCTTCAGAGTAATATCATCCAGGTCCCCCTTTTTGGTCACGACGACCTCAAACTCATCACCCAGACCTGGGATAGAGCGGACAACTTCTTCAATAGCGGAAGGAGACACCAGCACCCCTTTAATCTTGGTGATATCGTCTGCCCTTCCGACCACTCCCCCTTTGATGAGGCGAAACGTCCTTCCACAGGGACAGGGATCCGAAGCCCATTCCGTGACGTCTTTGGAGTCGAATCGAATGCAGGGTTGAGCCATTCGGTCCAGGGCAGTGATCACCACTTTCCCCTTTCGTCCTGGCCCTTCAATCATCTCCCCTGTCTCAATGTCTTCAAGTTGGACGAGGAAGAGGGCTTCATTGATATGGAGACCCCCGGGTTGAGCCGTGCACTCAAACCCCCATGCACCGATTTCCGTGGCTCCTACGTGGTCATAAACCTTTGCCCCCCATGCCTCCTCCATCCTCTTCTTCGTTGAGGGAATGCTTGCCCCAGGCTCTCCGGCACAGGTAATCTTTCGAATGGTGAGGTCTTTTGCCGGATCGATCCCCAATTTCTTCTTGGCCGTATCGGCCATCCCCAGCACATAAGTAGGGGTCGCCATCATTGCAGTGGCCCTGAGCTCTTGAATCTTTAAAATACGAGCCTCTGTATCAAGGACTCCTCCCGGGACCACTTCGCAACCAATCTTCTCAGCAGCGTAGTGACCGGCCCAGAAGGCAACAAAGATATTGTATCCAAAAGGAAGAAAGACCCGATCCGTTTTGCGGTATCCCTGAGCATAGAGAATATAGGCCCACGCCTCTGACCACCACTCCCAATCCTGCCAGGTGTCGGGCTGATAGACAGGTGTTCCTGTCGTACCACTGGTTTGTCTGAATTCCGTCACCTCTTCCAGAGGAACACAGAGGGCTTCTCCATAAGGAAAAGGGTCCTTCCTCTGAATATCCCTCATCATGGCCTTTTCCACCTTAGGAACCTTTGAGATATCTTCATAGGTCTTTATATCGCCAGGCTCAAGGCCTGCCTCCTGATAGAGCCTTCGATGAAACTTGGATCGTTCATAGGCCCACTCGAGAATCTTTTTAAATTTTTTGAGTTGAAGGGTTCTCAATTTTTCAAGAGGGAGGGTTTCTGCGATAGGATTCCAATACTTCTCTGAACCTGAGCCAATGGACTTCATTTTTTCCTCCTTGAAGATGGATAGGAATGAATTTTCTTTAAAATCTCTTTCGGGATTTTTTTTGAAAGGGACTCCACCCTTTTGATCTCATTAGAGGTCATGTGATCCCAATGAATGCCCATCACGACCACGACATTCTTTCTTAACAGGGTGGCCAATTGCTCTGAAATCTTTTTTGCTAAAAGGTCTTCCTTATGCCCGAGGAAGGTCAGATTCGAAGAAGTGGCGCTCCATTTCCTGGGATCCTTGAGACTAGGTCTAGGGGTAGCCGCTCCGATGGCACCGATATGGGGCCTTGTCCCGCCCCAGATGGAGACCAGAAGATCGTCTCCCAATTCCTGGATATAGGCATAAATACGGAATCTTCCTCTTGAAACTTCGACCTGAAATCTCTTCATTTCGGTTCGGGTAAAGTGGAGGAGGTTTAAGGAGTCTTTGTCAATCGCGAAATCCTTGAATGAAACGCTTCACATTTTTTCCGAGCACGGAATGGTTATACCCTCCTTCCAGAACGGCAAACCTCCTTCCTCCACATTGTTCAAGGGAGAGCTCTTTGACTAATTTCCCGATAGTAAAATAATCCTCGGTCCTCAGAAGTCCTCCCCAATCCTCTTCATGACGATCAAATCCTGCAGAGACGGCTATCATCTCGTATCCCTTTTCTTTCCGAAGATCCTCCTCAAGGTTCTTCATGAAGGCCTCTCGGTTTGTTCCTTCCGGATGGTGATAGCACACCTCTTTTGATATTCCAAAGATATTGGCGGTTCCATCCCCATAGTGAAGATCAAAATCGAGGATGAGGGCTCTCTTAATCTTCTCTTCGCTGATTAATTTTCTTATGGCTATCGCGATGTTATTGAAATAGCAGAAACCCCAGCAAGAGTGGGGACTCGCATGATGCCCTGGAGGGCGAATCAGACCGAATGCCACTTCTCCCTTAAAGGCCAATTCCCCCGCGAGAATGGCCCCGCCTGCAGCAAGGGTCCCAAGTTCATAAATGAGGGAGTTTCTTTTGATATTCTGAATATGACCCTTCCCGTGAACCAGGGCTAAATCCTCTTCCGAAGCAGCCGAAGGTTCTATAAACTCGAACTCCCCTTTTAGTTCCTTGACGATCGCCTCCATTCTTCCTTTGGCTGCGGCCGGATCAGAGGTATAGACCTCATAGAATCTTGGGTGAAAGATGACTTTCATAGGGACCTCTCTTTTTCTCCATTCATGGAGGATCGAATTGATGAAGCTTAAATCTGAATCTATGTTAGCATAGTTCATCCTCGATAGACAATCCTTTTTCCTCCATTCAGGGTGATCATGGTATTCTGGTTGGGAACGGTTCATGAAGGGCTTTCATTTTTTCGGAGATAAGGGTCGAGTTCACTGAGCCACTCCAATCAGGATTAGCCCTAATGTCATCAGGATCACGCCTGCCAGACGAACCCTCCAATTCTTCTCTTTTAAAAACACGACTCCGAAAAGAGCCCCAAAGAGAACCCCTGCCTGACGAAAGGCGACTACATAGCTCACCTTACTCATGGTCATGGCCATGAGGACCAGGAAATAGGCAGCATTTTGGAGAATCGAAATGAAAAGGATTTCTTTTTTGGATTCATTCCATGGCTTCCAGACCGAACCCTTCTTTCTAAGGAGAAGGTAAACTCCAGTATGGAGAGTCATGGAAAGATTGATCCACCAGAGATAATACAGGGGGTGAATCAACCCTACCCCCACTTTATCAATGACCGAGTAGATGGAACTGGCCACGGCTGCCAAAAAAGCAAGGAGGAAAGGTCGTGCAGTAAAACCGTAAGCATAAGGAAGCGTCGGTTTTAAATGAAGTCCTTTTTGAGGGATGAGGTAAAGACCCACCATGACTAAAAGAATTCCGAATATGCCTTTTGAGGAAAGGGCCTCTCCGATAAAGGAGATGGCCCAGAGTTGGGTAAAGAGAGGAGCGGAGCGTGAGATGGGATAGACTAAAGAGAGGTCTCCACCTCCTCGATAGGCCTCAATCAAACAGATAAAATAGAGGGTTTCAAAAAAACCGGAAAGGACGATAAACCCCAAAAGATTCCACGAAAGTTTAGAGATTAGAGAAGGAAAAATACCAAAGCCAATAAAGAAAGGGAGATAGAGGAAGACTCCCCAGAGAAAGACCCAGAAAAAAAATTCCACAGGGAAATTTCCTCTCTTGGTAAAGAAGTTCCAGGAGGAATGGATCAGGGCTGAAATCAGGACAAGGAGGATACTTAAAGGCGTCAAGGTGTTCTTAATCCTTCCGGGTATCGAAGAAAATAATGGGCAAATGCGGTGATGACAATGGCATGATCAATCTTTCCCTTTCGAATGAGTCCTGGAATTTCAGATAGGGGGATGAGGACGACTTCTATATCCTCTGTTTGATCGGGAGAAGGATCGGAGACCTTCTTAAGATCTTTGGCTAAAAAGGTATAGCATCGATTACTGAAAAGGGCAGGATTGGGATTGACGACCCCAATCTTAAGCCATTTCTTCGCCCGATATCCTGTCTCCTCCAACAACTCCCGAGCCGCTGCCCTTTTAGGGGAATCCTCTGGATCCACAAGCCCTCCCGGTATTTCAAGAGTGACCCTTCTCGATCCATGACGATACTGCCTTACCATGATCACCTGATCGTCCTCGGTCAGAGGGATAATATTGACCCAATCATTTGATTCGATAATAAAGAAGTCGTGTTGTTTTCCTGTTCTCGGAGACCGGGCGATATCGGTTCGGATAGAAAAGACACGAAAGGATTCTTTGGAGCGGGATCTAAGGACGGGCCAAGGTTTGATCATCTTTTTTCTCCTTTCCTTCCCCGACTCATGAAACCCCATTCTATGGTGTGGAAGGAGGATTTGTCAAATCGGGAGGAGTTGCATTCTTAGGAATATATCTTAAAATGGGAAAAACGAATAAAAGATCCAATGACCCATAGACTTCTCATTTTTCATAACGATGCCAAAATTTATGAGGAGATCCTGAGAAGAAGAATACCCAATCTGGACATCCGAGCTGCCTCCCAACCAGAAGAAGCAGAACCCTTTATCAACGAGGCAGAGATCCTTCTATCATGGAAGATTCCAGATGCGCTTTTAAAGAAGGCTCAACGTCTTCGATGGTTTGCCTCCATGGCAGCAGGGAACGAACATCTCGTGAAGAATCCTGCTCTCCCCTCTCATGTCCTCTTCACCAAAGCGACCGTCTACGGGGAGATGATGGCCGAATATGTCTTTGCCTATCTTCTCTATTTCTGTAGAGACCTCTATAAATATTTTAAAGATCAGAGAGAGAGAATCTGGGAACCTATTCGTCCTGGACGTCTGAGGGGAAAAACCATGGGTATTCTGGGGTTGGGTTCTGTGGGAAGGGTGATTGCCCAGAGAGGGAAACAATTTGGAATGAAAATCCTGGGGGTAAAGAGGGTCCCTGAACCGATGGCTGAGGTAGATGAGGTATTTGGACCTGAGAGTCTGGATCAGGTTATCCCGAGGGTAGATTATCTTGTTTGTGCCCTTCCCTTGACCCCTCAAACGGAACACCTTTTGGGAGAGAAGGAATTAGATTTGATGAAGGAAGGTGCCCTACTCTTTAATATTGGCCGTGGAAAGACGATTGACGAGAAGGCATTGATCCACCTATTGAAGAGAAAAAGGATAAAGGCGATTCTGGATGTCTTTGAAGAGGAGCCTCTTTCGCCCGAAAGCGAGCTCTGGGGGCTTGAGAATGTCATCATTACTCCTCATGTCTCTGGAATTAATCTTCCTGAGGAGATTTGCGACGAATTTGTAAGAAATTATGAACGATGGGCGAGAGGAGATCCATTAATGAATCGGGTCGATCGGGAGAAAGGCTATTAATTTTAAAGAATTCGAATTTCGGGTGTTGTGTTTCAAATTGTATTCGAAGGGGGATAAAAGATGGGCCATCTTGCTAAAAAAGAAGAGATCTTGAAGCAACTCCAGAAGAGGCTTCACCAGAATCCTGTTGGACTCCCGGAGCATAGTTCCGTTTATGAAATTTTGTCAATCCTGTTTGACGAACGGGAGGCTCAAGTAGGAGCGAAATTCCCCATCGGGTTGGTGAGTTTGGAGGAGATTGAGAGAGCCACCGGATTGCAGTCCGATGAATTAGAGGAGATTTTAAAGGGGATGATGAAGAAAGGATTGGTCGTTTCTTCCACGAAGGAAGGAAAGGTTCGATATGTTCTCTCTCCAGGGCTCACCGGATTTTTTGAATTTACCTTTATGCGAACCAATGAGGCCCTTCCCATGAGGAGGCTTGCTGAGTTAATGGCCATCTATAAGAATACCCCTGAATTTATCCAGGAGTTTTTTTCACCAGGCACAACTCGAGGGAAGGCCTATGTATACAGTAGCGTTCTGCCCAAGGTGAGGAGTGAAGTTTTACGGTTTGATGAGGCGGCTGAGCATATCAAAAAGGCTGGAAGAGGAAGCCTCGGGAAATGTTATTGTCGCCATGAGGCATGGCATTTAGGGAAGAACTGTTCCGCCCCCATTGAAGAGATCTGTATGAGTCTGGGCAACGCCTCTGATTTTCTGGTGGAGCAGGGATTTGCAAGAAGGGCTTCTGTGGAGGAACTTCTCGACACCTTAAAAAAGGCAGAGGATTTAGGACTGGTTCATATTGGGGATAATGTTCAAGAACAGACTACGTTTATCTGTAATTGTTGTGGATGCTGTTGTGGTTTTCTCCAGGGAATTACCCAGTTTCAACTCAAACATGCCATCACCACCACGAACTATATTGCCATCGTGGAACAGGAGGAATGCAACGGATGCGGACTCTGTGCCGACCGTTGTCAAATTAAAGCCGTCAAAATGATGGGAGATTATCCTGAAGTGAACCGGGAGTTCTGTATCGGATGCGGGATCTGTGCCTATCATTGCCCAACAGGAGCGATGAGGATGGTCGAAAGGGAGAAAAGGGTGATTCCGCCGAAAACTTATAAAGAGTTGATGATTCGATTAATGAAAGAAAAGGGAAGAGGTTAATCGAATAGGGTTATTTATATTTTTCTTCAAACATGGGTGTTTTTTTGGTCACCCTCCCTAAGGATTCGGGAGGGACAAATTCCACCTTTGATCGCACTCGATAGAGTTGAAACAGTCGATCCTCGATCTCCCTGGCCAGTTCGGGCAATTGATGGACTTCTACCCCGTATCCCCACTCCACCTTAATCTTGAGAGGCGGTTTGACCTCAGGGGGAGGTTCGGTAAGGACGATTCGCATCGCTCCGGTCACTCTTGGAATAAAAGAGGTGATCACATCCCGAACCGCGATGGGGAAGAGACTTATCCCTTCAACAAAGAGCCGATCGTTCAATCTTCCTAAATGTTTGATCCGATAACCCGGTCCCGGATATCCACAGATACAGGGTTGGGTAAATACCTGAATGACATCCCCTAAACGATATTTAATCAGAGGGACTCCTTCTCGATCCAGAGAAGTGATGAGGCCTTCCCCAATGACCCCTTCCCTCACTTCGATGGGCTTTTGAGTATCGATGTCGATAAGGTCTTCTGCCCAGATACTTAAATCAAGGGCCACCTCATGTAATCCTTGATAGGGTTCAGCCTCACAGGAACTTGAAAAGCCCTCGCTGTTGATCATTAGGTAATCCCTCCATTTGCCTCCAAAAGCCTCTTCCATTCTTTTTCGAATGGAAGGAATCGCCACCCCTGGCTCTCCGGTGAGGAGAAGTTTTTTAATTCCAAGCTCTGAGACAGGCTTTCCGGTAATTTTAGGATAGGACTCGATCAAAGTTTCAGCGAAAGAAGGGGTGGACATTAAGGCATTAGGCCGAATCATTCTGGTATAGTCAACGATTTTTTCAATCGGAGTTTCTGCTCCAAGGTCTAAGCAGAGGATTCCCATATATTGAAGAGGGGTCTTTACTATACTTCCCGCCCATCCTCCACTCAGAGGGAAGCAGAAGAGGACTCGATCTCCAGGTCGAAGGCCCGCCAACCAGTATCCTCTCGCCGATCCTTCATTCCAGCGGTCAAAATCATGCGGAGTAAAGGAATAACTGAAAGTGGGAATACCGGTGGTTCCCCCTGTTGTTTTAGCGATAATAATCTTCTCAGGGGGACAGCAGAGATGCATCCCAAAGGGATGGCCAAATCGCTCAAGGGATTCTCTTTGGCTCTCCCTTTCCTCCTCCTTATCCATCAGTGGAGGGACCTTTCTGAAATCCTCCCATGTTTTGATCTCTTCGGGTCGAAGACCTACTTCGTCAAATTTTCTTTTGTAAAATTCACTATGAGTATAACAATATTTCAATTGTTTCCTTAACCTTCGAAGGCGAATTTTTTCTATCTCCTCACGAGAGAGAAGTTCCATTTTTTCATTCCAGACCTTTTTCATCCCTTTCCTTCCTCTGTGGATTTAAGGGTAGAAAGCCAGAATCATCTCCCTGAGGATGACTGAGGCGTTCACCGAAGAAATTTGTGAAGGGTCATAGTCGGGAGTAAGTTCAACGAGGTCAAAGCCTACGACCCGAAGGGATCGAAGCTTCTTAAGAAGGGGGATGAATTCCTGAAAGGTAAGTCCCCCTGGCTCGGGAGTCCCCACTCCAGGGAGAAGACTAGGGTCAAAAACGTCCAGATCCAAGGTGATATAAACAGGTCTTCCCTTAAGATAGTCCATCATAGATCGAAAAGAATTTTTTCCCAAAGAAACGATGGACCTCATCTTTTCGGCCTCTTCGAATTCCACCTCTGATCCCGATCTGGAAGATCCTCCCCTTTTTCAGGAGAGATTGGATTCTTTTAACCACGGTGCTATGAGAAAATCTTTCTCCTAAGTAGTCATCCCTGAGGTCTGTATGGGCATCGAGGTGAATTAGAGAAGTGTCTGGATAAAATTGGAGTATCTCTTCGATAACAGGAAGGGTAATGAGATGATCTCCTCCTAAAATAACAGGAAGCTTTTTTGCATTAAGGATCATTCGAATGGCTTTTCGAATCCAATCTAAGGAGAGTTCTTTTTCGCCCAAGGGGAGTTCGAGATCTCCCATATCGTGAATCAAAAGACGGGAGAGGTCCTTTCGGAAATAAGGGCTATAGGTTTCTATTCCCCAGGAAGCCCTGCGAATGGCAGGGGGCCCAAAACGAGCCCCTGGCCGAAAGGAGGCGGATCCATCATAGGGACAGCCTAAAATGACAATCTTACTTTTTTCAAAAGGAGTCTTAGCGGAAAGGTAGGTTTGTTCAAGAAAAGGGAGTTTCAAAATTATCCCCAGAGAACCACTGCAGCAAAAGCCGCCCCAATCTTCTTGACTTTATATTCGATGGCGATGGAGTTAAGATCTTGGACTTCCCAGCCCCGAAGTTTCATCCCCTCGAGGGCCATTTGTCGAACTTTTTCCTCAATCTGGTCTTTTTTCCCCTTCGCTGAGTATTCCATAATTAGACCGTTTCGATTCTTGTCCTTGGGAAGGGCGATCGCCACTCCGGCTGAAATGATTTCTCCAGGAACCTCGCTCGTGATAGAGGCATAGGCGGCTGGAACGAGCGCTCCTGGGGGAAGAGCGATAGGAGAGATCAATTTGCATCGGGGAGGGACAATGCTGGACATCTTGATAATATTAGTGTTACCAATCCCTGCCTGGAGTAAAGCCCCATCGAATGCGTTGAGTGGGGTAAACCCATCCGAGGCACCCGAGACCAGGAAATATTTTGTAGGCGTTTTAAAAATCATCTTCCCTCCTCCTTTTTTCTCTGATTCACCTCTCTTCCTTGGATCCTAAAGGTTAATATAAAAAGAAATTTGTTTAATAATCTGTAAGTCACTATAGAAAGAAAATAGTTTAATAAACTAAACTTACGCAAAGTATAACTCTAAAAATTTTTTTGTCAAGTCTTTTTTTTCGATCCGGAACCCCTCCCGGAAGGGTGGATTCACCGATCTAATTTCAGGTATCGGAGAAACAGACAAATCAACTACTCCTGTCTCTTCTCTCCCTATTGGCATCGGCAATTTAGTTTCCCACAGGTATTCCTTAGGGTAGCCGGATTGGCTCGAAGGAGCTCCTCAGAGCGGAACAGAGAGAACAACCGAGATTGGATTCTCCTTTCAGATGAAAGTAAACGGGAGGGGATTTTAGTCATCCTTCCTTTTAAGGGTAAAGAAAGGATCAGAAGGATTGGATTCTTTTCAAAAATATGTTAAAAAAATTAAGTCTTAATAACAAGAATTGGCCTTTTGTTCGGGGCGTAGCGCAGTCTGGTTAGCGCGCCTGCCTTGGGAGCAGGAGGTCGGCCGTTCAAATCGGCTCGCCCCGACCATGATTTTATTAATATAATCGGACCTATTGACTGAAGGTTGAGGAAGCCCTATACTTAGTTTACATAAGCGCCTGTAGCTCAGTTGGATAGAGCTACGGACTTCTAATCCGTGGGTCGGGGGTTCGAATCCCTCCAGGCGCGCCAGATCAAAAAAGGGCTTTGCCTTTATGATATCACCGAGCTTCAAGCACCCATAACCCGATAATAACAAAATTCCAATGGGTGGAATTTTTTAAACAATAAGGTTGTGTTGGATATCGGATCATTGGAGATGATTTAAAATTTTGACTGTTGTGGATTTTACAGGTGGTGAGTGTAGCTCAGTTGGGCAGAGCACTGGGTTGTGGCCCCAGTGGGCGAGGGTTCGAGTCCCTTCACTCACCCCAATATGCGCCTGTAGCTCAGTTGGATAGAGCGTCGGACTTCGAATCCGCAGGTCGGGAGTTCGAGTCTCCCCGGGCGCGCTTATTTTTGAGTGGGTTGGGTGAGCCGTTAGCTCAATCGGTAGAGCAACTGACTCTTAATCAGTAGGTTGCAGGTTCGATTCCTGCACGGCTCACCATTTTTAATCCATTTTTTTTCTTAGGGGCGGTGGGAGGGAAGCTTGAGTGTCCATCCTATTGGTTTTGCGCAAAATTTTCTTGCCGCATCCACACGATAAGGAGTCCTTTCCACATCCACACTCACTGTGAAACAGTGATCAAATCGCTGAAATGAATACGGAATAGAGGGAAATACAAAATTGGAAATTCCGTGTGGTAGAAGAACATCGTTGAGTTGAGCGATTACCTGATCCCGATCCACGATTTGAATATTAGCTCGCAAAGAACTCCCATCGTTTCTCAACTTTGCTCTAAATCGAAACTCTCTTCCAGGAAGAACAGGGTCAGGCAGGAAATCAAGATCCTCTATAAACAGTGGGCCAACCCGGGGTAAACGCATATTCCATCCATGGGGTCCATCCATGGGGGGTTCTTCGGGCGCAAAACTCTTTCGCCATATCAACGGCTCTTCTTGTTCTTTCAATATCTACCTCTATAACGAAACAATACTCATCCCTTGTGAACCGATATGGAGTTTTAGGGAAGAGAATTGGATTTTCTCCGGGGCGAATGAGGACATCATAGAGTTCGGTGATGACCTCCTCTCTATCCTTGAGGAAGAGATTCGCTCTTACTGAATACCGAGAAAGATTGACAACCACCGCTTGAAAACTCACCCTCTGCCCTTCACGAACCGGATCTGGAGACATGATTAATTCCGTCACCTTTAACTCCTGAGGTCGAATGGTTGGAGGAGGTGGCAGGGGCTCTCGGGGAGGAGGAGCCATTTGGACATCCGCAACACAGCCATGAAAAACCAGGATAAAAAAACCCAATAAGATGGAGCCCATTTTTAAGATTGATTTCATCTCTGATTCCTCTCCTGTTTTGATTCTGCTCAAAGACACTCTGTTTTTGACATTAAAATATCAGCTAAGATAAAGGATGTCAAATCCTCTTTCATCCAACTCCTAAAACGAAAAAGCCTGCCTTTTTTAAGGCAGGCTCGATATTTTCTGGCGGGAGCGACGGGGCTTGAACCCGCAACCTCCGGCGTGACAGGCCGGCGCTCTAACCAATTGAACTACGCCCCCCATTCATCGACCCAAAACTGAAGATCCTGTTTCAAATCCTCCCGATGGTAGGCGGAACAGGGATTGAACCTGCGACCTCCGGCTTGTAAGGCCGGCGCTCTTCCCACTGAGCTATCCGCCTGAAAATTCATCAATTATTTTAGATAATTTAACTATAAAAGTCAACTTCCCGGTCAAGCGACCTCCACTTCTTTTTCGTACAGGAGGATGGGACTTTCATGATTCACCACCACTTCTTCACTGATGATACACTCCCGAATATTCGGTTGAGAAGGAATCTCATACATCACATCAAGCATAATATTTTCCATGATGGCCCGAAGCCCCCGGGCTCCCGATTTCCTTTTTAAGGCTTCTCTCGCAATGGCCATCAGGGCTCCATCCGTGAATCGAAGTTTCACATTTTCTAATTCGAGAAGCTTTTGATATTGTTTGACCAACGCATTTTTCGGTTTTTTAAGGATATCAACCAAAGCTTCAATACTTAGTTCATCGAGAGTGGCAATCACCGGGAGTCGTCCTATAAACTCGGGAATCAATCCAAATTTTAAGAGATCTTCGGGTTGGACCTCTCGGAGGAGTTCTCCCGTATCCCTTTCTTCCTTCGTCTTAATATCTGCCCCAAAGCCAATGCTTTTCTTTCCAATCCGCTGTTCGATGATCTTTTCCAAACCGACAAAGGCCCCTCCACAGATAAAGAGGATATTCGTCGTATCGACCTGGATAAATTCCTGCTGGGGATGTTTTCTCCCTCCTTTTGGGGGGACACTTGCAATCGTTCCCTCGATAATTTTTAGAAGAGCCTGTTGAACCCCTTCACCTGAGACATCTCGAGTGATGGAAGGACTGTCGGATTTTCTTGAAATTTTGTCTATTTCATCAATATAAACGATTCCCTTCTGACATCGTTCAATATCATAATCGGCAGCCTGGAGGAGGCTCAAGATGATATTTTCCACATCCTCTCCTACATATCCTGCCTCAGTCAGGCAGGTGGCGTCCGCGATGGTAAAGGGAACGTCCAGGATCTTAGCCAGGGTCTGGGCCAGGAGTGTTTTTCCAGTCCCCGTGGGTCCAATCAGGAGGATATTCGATTTCTGAAGCTCTACATCTCCTGAGTGGATTCGAGAATCGATACGTTTATAATGGTTATGAACGGCCACGGAAAGGATCTTTTTGGCATGTTCCTGCCCAATGACATACTCATCCAGTTTCGCTTTAATCTCCATGGGCTTAGGAACGGTCAGTTTTCCCGGAACAAATCGCTCTTCCACCTCTTCGGCAATGATCTCGTTGCACAGCTCAATACATTCGTCACAAATATAGACGGTGGGACCGGCGATGAGTTTTCTCACCTCATCCTGACTCTTTCCGCAGAAGGAACAGTGTAATATCGTCCCGTAATTTCCTCCATCGTTTTTCATCTCCTTCTCCTTTCTGACCTCCTACGAAGTCTGAGATCGGACAGGACGTTTCTCTACGACCTCATCGATAATCCCGTATTCCTTCGCCTGCTGGCCCGTCATATAAAAGTCCCGTTCTGTATCCTTTTGAATCTTTTCCAGAGATTGGGAGGTATGTTTCGCAAGGATGGCATTGAGTTCCTCTCTTAGCCGAAGGATCTCTTTGGCTTGAATATCCACATCTGTGGCCTGACCTTGAAATCCTCCCATCGGTTGGTGAATCAGGATTCTCGAATGGGGAAGGGCATAGCGCTTTCCCTTTTCCCCTGCGGCCAGTAGGAGGGCGGCAATGCTGGCGGCTTGTCCCATACAGATCGTAGAGACCTTGGGCCGAATGTATTGCATCGTATCGTAAATGGCCAGTCCCGAGGTGACAATCCCACCAGGAGAATTGATGTAAAGATGAATATCTTTATCCGGATCCTCTGATTCCAAAAAAAGCATTTGAGCGATCACCAGGTTAGCCACATCGTCATCGATCGCTGTTCCGATAAAGATAATTCTTTCCTTTAGAAGTCGGGAATAGATGTCATAGGCTCTTTCACCTCGTCCATCTCTCTCGATTACAATAGGGATTAGGGTCATCTTTCTCTTCCTCATCGATATTGGATTTGTGCCTTCTCAAGTAAAAAATTTAAGGTCTTCTCATTGAGTATCTCGGCCTTCAATTCCGGTTTAAGGTTACGGGTCTCGTAAAATCGCTTTAAGGTTTCCAGGGGTTGACGGGTCCGCTCGGAGATCTCTTTTAATCGTTCCTCGATTTCTTCCTCCTTGACCTCGATCCCCTCTTGGCTCGCAATCTTTTCCAAAATTAAATAGGTCCGAACCAGTTTTTGAGCTAATTCTCGATAATCTTCTTCGAGTTTTTCTTCCGAGAGATTGAGATCTTTCAGCCCCATCCCTTGTGTCGCCAATCTTAACTTCATATCCGAGACAAGGGCTCTTGCCTGACTTCGGACTAAACCCTCCGGGACTTCGAAAGAATTCGCTTCTAACAGGCGATCGACGATCTGGTCTTTTAATTGTTTCCTTAAGACGGCCTCTTTCTCCTGTTCAAGGTCCGTTTTGATTTTCTTTTTAAACTCTTCCAAGGAGGCATAATCTCCAAAATTTTTAGGAAACTCGTCATCCAAAGGGGGGAGGATCTTTTCTTTAATCTCTTTAATTTTAACACGAAAAGAGATCGTTTTCCCTGCCCACTTTTTATATCCATAGTCTTCGGGAAAGGAAACTTGGATCTCTTTCTCTTCTTCCGGTTTCATCCCTACCAAAGCCTCTTCCAGCTCAGGGATAAATCGTCCCCCTCCTACTTCGATAGTATAATCCTTGGCTTTTCCTTCTTCTAAGGGTTTATCCTCAAGCCAGGTTTCATAATCCAAGAGAACAAAATCTCCTCTTTGAATGGGTCTTGGTTCTGGGATCGTCTTTAATATGGCGTGGAGGCTTTGAAGATTTTTCAATCTCTCCTCCACCTCTTCCTCTTTCACCTCTTCTTTTTTGGCTTCGAGGGTTAATCCTACATAACCTTCGATCTTAATCTCCGGTTTGACTTCCACCGTCACGGTATAATGGAAAGGTTTATCCTTCTCCAGCTCCCCCGGATCTATGATTGGAGTGGAGACGGGCTGAAGATGACCTTCGGAAATGGCCTCTAAATAGGTATCCTGGATCAATTTCTGAGTGACCTCTGCCTTTACGTAATCTTTAAAATATCGTTCCAGAATTTCGCGAGGAACTTTTCCTGGTCGAAAGCCTTTAATCTTCGCCGTCTTTTTCAGTTCTCCATAAAAGGAATCAATCTCTCTGGAGACCTGTTCTATGGGAATTTCAACACTAATCTTCTTTTTGATCGAACTTAAGTCTTCAATTTGTATCTCCATGAGGCAAAATCCTTTCTCAATGGTTTGGGATTGGTGCCGAGGGCGGGAGTCGAACCCGCACAGTCTTGCGACCACGAGATCCTAAGTCTCGCGCGTATTCCAATTTCGCCACCCCGGCGAATCTCAGATTAGACGAATCCGAAAATTAAAAAATAAAATAATTTCAACATATTAGAAAAAATCCACTCTCCTTTTTAATAATTAATTAGCACGCCAGGCCCCAATTTGTCAATTAGAAGTGCCGAAAGAAAGTTTTCCTCACCGAAGGTTTGAACTCATTTTAAGCCCTCCAGGGGTATTTCCTAAACCCATAAAAAGGCAAGTTCGTGTGTTGATTTAAGAGGGAAAATCCTATACATTATCCTCTATGCAAAGGGTCGCCTTTCTTTTCTGTGTCCATAATCATCAGCCAGTAGGAAATTTCCTTCACGTGATGGAAGAAGCCTTTCAAAAGGCTTACCTCCCTTTCATTAAAACTCTCCAAAAATATCCTTTCATGAAGATTTCGATCCATTATTCGGGAGTCCTCTGGGATTTCTTTAAAGAGTATCATCCAGAGTTTTTAAAAGAGTTGAAGGAATTGGTTAGAAGAGGTCAACTCGAGATGATGACTGGAGGTTATTACGAGCCCATTCTCGCTGTGATCCCCGATAAAGATAAGATCGGGCAAATCCTTCGGCTTACCCACACGATTGAGGCAGAGATGGGAGTCAGGCCCCGAGGGATGTGGCTTGCGGAGCGGGTTTGGGAACCTCATCTTCCCAAATATTTGAGGAAGGCAGGAGTGGAGTATCTCACTATTGATGACTATCACTTCAAGAAATCTGGCTTGAGGGAGGAGGAACTCCATGGATATTATCTTACCGAAGAGGATGGGGAGGTAGTAAAGGTATTTCCGGGTAGCGAGAGGCTTCGATATATCATTCCTTTTCGTCCACCCGAGGAAACCTTGAGCTATCTTCAGAGACTCAGAGGGACTTCACAAGCAGCGATCTTTGCCGATGATGGAGAGAAGTTTGGTGTGTGGCCTTATACCTTTCATTCGGTTTATGAAGAAGGTTGGCTTGAACGTTTTTTTCAGATGATCGGAGAAAATTTAGATTGGTTAGAGCCCCTCCCTTTAGGAGGCTATCTCCAACTTCATAAGCCTCTCGGGAGAATCTATCTTCCCTGCTCTTCCTATATGGAGATGGACGAATGGAGCCTTCCTACCGAGGCCATGATGGGATATGGAAAGGCCCTTCAGAGGCTCAAGGAATTCGAGGAGGGAGAAGAAATTCGAAGATTTTTGAAGGGTGGTTTCTGGAGAAACTTTTTTGCCAAATATCCAGAGTCCAACGATCTCCATAAGAGGGTTATCTCTCTCAGTAAAAAGATAGAGAGAAAGAAGTGTTCGCCCTCCCAAAGAGAGGCCCTCTTAAGACACCTCTATCGGGCCCAATGCAATGACGCCTACTGGCATGGTGTTTTTGGAGGACTCTACCTTCCCCATCTCCGTCATGGGCTCTACGAAAATTTGATCCGGGCAGAAAACCTCTATGATCGGGAAAGGCATAAAGACGAAAATTGGATAGAGCTCGAGAGGGGGGATTTGAATGGAGACCAGGAAGAAGAGGTTCTGGTGAAGACCCCCCAGATCCTCTTTCTTTTCCGCCAGGCAGGAGGAAGCCTTACGGAGATGGATTGGCGACCCAAGGCCTTTAATATTCTTAATACTCTCACCCGAAGAAAGGAGGGATACCATCAAAGAGTGCTCGAAGCCAAAGAAGAATCCAGAGGGGGAGAGATAAGGACCATCCATGAGATTTTTGATTCAAAAGAAAAGGATTTGGATCGTTATCTCCACTTCGATACCTATCGGAGAGCCTCTTTCTTAGATCATTTTATCCCTTTATCCGTGAACCTCGAATCCTTTCGAAAAGGTCAATTTATAGAAGAAGGAGATTTTATTGAATCCCCTTATGAGATTGAAATCCAGAAAAGGGGTAAAAATCGAAGGCTTCTCTTTTCGCGGAGAGGGTATCTTTTTCAAAAAGGAGAAAGATATTCCATCGAGGTCAAGAAAGATTTCTTTTTTCATCAGGGACGTCCTACTTTAAAGGCAGAGTATAAACTCTCTTCCCAACAGGAGGCCCGAATCGAGACCGTTTTTGGTATCGAGTTCAATATCAACCTCTTGGCCGGAGAAGCCCCGGATCGATATTATTCTCTTCCCAACAGGAGGCCCGAATCGAGACCGTTTTTGGTATCGAGTTCAATATCAACCTCTTGGCCGGAGAAGCCCCGGATCGATATTATGAGATCCCTGGTCATCACCTGGAGGATCGGAGACTGGCCAGTAGTGGAGAAATCAAAGGGGTTACAAAAATTTATTTAGTCGATGAATGGACAGGGTTTAAACTCTTCTTAGGGGTGGATCGATCCTCCACCCTATGGAGATTTCCTATTGAGACCGTTTCTCTTTCTGAAAGCGGATTTGAGAGGGTATTTCAGGGGTCTTGTCTCCTTCTTCTCTGGCCATTAAATTTGAAAGAGAAAGGGGAATTTGATATAGGGATAGAATTTGGAATTTGTTCTTTGTGAAAGGGAGGTTTGATTTATCCACCTGCGGAGAAGGAGACGGGCCTTGCCCAGGGGCTCCCTAAAGACCATCTATGAGGAGGGGAAAGGATGGAGAAGAAAGAGAAACCCTTAGAGAAGATGACCGCGAAGGAATTGAGAGAGATGGCTCTGGGATTGCCAGGGATTCAAGGGGTCCACGCGATGAAGAAGGAAGAACTGCTCAAGGCCATTCGGGCTGCCAAAGGACTCCCTGAACCGGAAGAAAAGCCCAGAAAAGAGAAAACGAAGATCACAGCCGGGGAATTGAAAAAGAGGATAAAAGAACTCAGAGCGAAAAGGGAAGAATGGATTCAACAGAGAAATTGGAAGATGGCGGAGATCCTGAAAAAACGAATCGCTCGCCTTAAGAAAAGAACCCGAAGGGTTGCCTAATCCTTAAAATGTAGAAGTATAGGGTATGGAGGATAGGGCATAGCGCTTCGCTCCATTTTCTTCACTCTGTGCCCTTTATGGTTTTATATAAAGTGAAACCGAAGGTTTCCGTGATCATTCCTACCTATAATCGTCTTCCCATGGTCCAGGAAGCGGTGGAGTCCGTCCTTGCTCAAGACTTCGAAGATTTTGAATTGATTGTCGTGGATGATGGCTCCACCGATGGGACAGCAGAGGTCATAAGAAAATATGGGGGAAGGGTCAGACTCATCGAGCATGCCCATAATCGTGGGGTAAGCGCAGCCAGAAACACGGGGATCCTTCACTCCCGGGGGAAATATATTGCCTTCCTGGATTCGGATGATCTCTGGGTAAAGGGAAAGCTTAGGATTCAGGTCAACTTTTTAGATGAAAACCCTCAATTCCTGCTCTGTTATACCGATGAGATCTGGATTCGTAAGGGGAAAAGGGTTAATCCGATGAAGAAGCATTCAAAATATTCGGGCTGGATCTTTGAAAAATGCCTTCCCCTGTGCATTATCAGTCCTTCCTCCGCGATGATGCGAAGGTCCCTCTTCCAAAAAGTGGGACTTTTTGATGAGGCCCTCCCTGTCTGTGAGGATTACGATTTTTGGCTCAGGGTATCGGTTCGATTTCCCATCTTTTTTATCAATAAAAAATTGATCATCAAGAGAGGGGGACACCCGGATCAGCTTTCCCATCGTTCCTGGGGAAATGATCGCTATCGGGTCATCGCCTTAGAAAAACTCCTTTCAGAATATCCTCTGAAGGAGCAGGAGAGAGAGATGGTCCTCTCGGAAATGAAAAAGAAGTGCCAGATTCTTTCAAAAGGATTTCTCAAGAGAGGAAATGAGCTGGAGGGGAGATATTACCAGGAAGTCATGAGGCGATACGGAATAGAGATATGAAATCGGTCCAGAGGATTTCGCTCAAAGAGATCGATTTTTCAGATGAGACCTTTTCCGTCAATTTTAGACCCGAGCTCGAGAGGCTCCGAACCTCCATCGGGAAGATTGGATTGATCCAACCCGTTCTGTTGAGGAGAAAACCGGGAGGGTACCAGATTGTTTGCGGGTTTAGAAGGTTGTGGGTGGTAAGGGAATTCGGTTGGCCGGATGTTTCTGCCATCCTCCTGGCAGAGGAAAAGGAGGACCTCCAATTATTTGAGATTTCTATTGAGGAGAATCTGACCACTCGGGGATTTAATTCTGTAGAGAAGGCAATTGTGATTCATAAATTCATCCATCAGTTTAAGATAGAGCCCTCCGAGGTGATTCGCACCTATCTTCCCCTTCTCTCCTTAGAGCCCAATGAGAAGATATTGGGAACCTATCTCTCCTTGGCCCAGATGGAGGAGGAAGTGAAGGAATACGTATTAAAAGAGGAGGTCTCCCGAACCAATGTCCGAAAACTTTCTACCTTTTCCAAGGAGGATCGAAAGGTTCTTCTCCCCTTTCTTTCTTCTCTCAAGCTGGGAGAGAGTCGTTTAAGAGAAATCCTGAACCTCCTTGATGAGATTTCCCGCCGAGATCGAATCCATGTCGGAGAGATTGTTCGGCATCCCAAACTCCAGGGGATTCTCTCTCGAGGGGAACTTACCCCTTCTCAAAAGACAGAGCAGGTCAAGAAGGTTCTTCTTGAGCTTCGATATCCACGGCTCGTAGGGCTTGAGAGAACATTTGAGAAGAGACGGAAGGATTTAAATCTTCCCTCCAACATTTCTCTTTTCCATTCCCCTCATTTTGAGGAAAAGGAGTGGAGAATCGAATTCAGGTTTGCCACCTTAGAAGAGTATCGCCAGGCCCTCTCTTTTCTCTCTCAACTGGCAGAGGAGAAAAAGTTCGGGGAGTTGATCGAAGAGGGTTCGGACGGAGATCTTAGGAGATGATTCCTTTTCAAATCGAGCGAATCTATATAGATGAGAAGGCGGAGAAGGATGGGTTGACCCAAAAAATTCTTCAAGGTCTTTCTCATCTTCCGGTGGAGAGGGTTCGAGGAAAGAAGGAATTGATAAAAACATTCCTCTCTTCCCCTGACCCCCTGACCGTAGGAAAGAGGCATCTGTTGATTACCCATGATTATGGAAGAAGGCTGAAACCTTGTCCGGGAACTTCCAATCACCTCTGTTGTGGGTATTATGTCATTAATCCCATGACCAATTGTCCGATGGACTGCTCCTATTGCGTCCTCCAGGAATACCTGAACAATCCCTTTTTAACCCTTTACACCAATCTGGATGATCTCCTTCAAGAGATTGACCTTTTTTTATCGAATCAAGAAGAGCATTTTTTACGCCTCGGAACAGGAGAACTCTCCGATAGCTTAGCCCTCGAATCCATCTTTCCCATCTCCCAGATCCTCATCCCTTTTTTTGCGGAGAGGGGAAAGGGAATACTTGAACTCAAAACAAAATCTTCCAATGTGGATTCCATCATTCATTTAAATCACCGAGAGAGAACCGTGGTCTCCTGGTCTCTCAATCCTTCCCGAGTCATCGAGGAGGAAGAAAGGTAGCCCTCGAATCCATCTTTCCCATCTCCCAGATCCTCATCCCTTTTTTTGCGGAGAGGGGGAAGGGAATACTTGAACTCAAAACAAAATCTTCCAATGTGGATTCCATCATTCATTTAAATCACCGAGAGAGAACCGTGGTCTCCTGGTCTCTCAATCCTTCCCGAGTCATCGAGGAGGAAGAAAGGGGAACCGCTTCTCTAAAAGAGAGATTAGAGGCGGCCCGAAAATGCCAGGAGAGAGGGTATCCATTGGGATTTCATTTCGATCCTATCATTTATGATCATGGATGGGAAAGGGAGTATAAAGAAACGATATCCACTCTTTTTAAAACGATTGATCCTAAAAGGGTGGTCTGGATCAGCCTTGGAGGATTTCGATATCCACCCAAATTGAAAGGAATTGTGGAGGAACGTTTTCCAGATACCCGGATCTTTTTAGGGGAATTATTTCCGGGCAAAGACTTCAAATTTCGTTATCTGAAAGAGATTCGAGTGGAGATCTACCAGAAGATGGTTGGATGGCTCCAGGCGGTTGACCCGGGTCTTTTTATCTATCTCTGTATGGAGAGCCAGGAGGTGTGGGAGAAGGTTTTTGGGTGGGCTCCGAAGGATCATAGAGATTTGAACCGAATGTTTGAAAGGCGGCTCAAGGCTTTTTTAAGGTAAATCCTAAACGGGAGGTAAGACAATGAGACTGAAAGGAAAGGTGACGATGATTACAGGTTCGACTCGGGGGTTGGGTAAAGAGTTGGCCATTGGCTTTGCCAAAGAAGGATCGGATATGGTCATTCATGGAAGAAATATAGAGAAGGCGAAGGCCGTGGCTAAAGAGATTGAGGAATTGGGGGTAAGAGCGAGTGCTGTTTCTGGAGATGTGTCCCTCTCTCGGGATGTAGAGCAAATGGTTGAAGAGGCGGTTCGATCCTTTGGAAGAGTCGATATCCTGATCAACAATGCAGGAGTCAATCCCTTTATCCTTGAGGCGGAAAAGATCGGGGAGGAAGGCTGGGATCAAGTGCTGGATGTGAATCTCAAAGGTGTCTTCCTTTGCTCTCAGGCCGTCGGGAAGAGAATGATGAAACAAGGGGGAGGGAAGATCATCAATATGGCTTCCGCTGCAGGGATACTCGGGGAACAAGGTTTTTTGCCCTATTGTGTCAGTAAGGCAGGAGTGATCATGCTCACTCGGGTCCTTGCTTACGAATGGAGCCGTTATCATATCTTAGTCAATGCCATTGCTCCAGGGATTGTGGCAGGAGGAATGAATACGCCTATTCTCAAAAAAGAGCCGCTGGTTTCTGGTTTAGCCTCTCAGATTCCTTTAAAAAGACTCGCGAACCCGGAAGAGATAGTCCAGATTGCTCTGTTTTTAGCTTCTGAGGATTCAAGTTATATCAATGGGGCCACCCTTCTTGCGGACGGTGGGATGACGGGTTATCGTCCAATAGGATTTATAGACCTGATTGCCGAGATGATGAAGAAAAAAGGGAGTTGACAACTCTTTCATTTAGGAATATAAGGTCATTAATTAAATTAACGGGAGGTGAGGGATATGAAAAAATTTAACGTGAAGGGTTTATCAGCATTTCTTTCTCTCTTTGCCTTATTGATTCTTATTTCACCTCATGGGGTTCAGGCGCAACGTCCGATCAAAATAGGAATCCTTGACCCTTATACAGGCCCTCCTGCGGTTTATGCCCAGGATGCACTCAATGGGTTTAAGCTGGCCTTGAGTGAGATTAATAAGGCCGGGGTATTGGGTTCAAAGATCGAATTCACTACTCGTGACACCAAATTCAAGGTGGATATCGGATTGAGCGTGGCAAAAGAACTCGTCATGATGGAGAAGGTCGATCTTCTCGTAGGCACGATTAATAGCGCTGTTTCACTGGCAGTCTCTGACTATGCAAAGGGAGAGAAGATCCCATTTATTGTCTGGATTTCTAAGAGCGAAAAGATCACGGGTGAAAAGGGCCACCGCTATGTCTTCTCCACGGCTGAAAACACCTATATGGCAGGCAAGGCGGGAGGGATCGCTTTGAGCAAAAAGCCATTTATCAAATACTGGATCGCCGGAGATGATTACGAGTATGGCCATGCCATTGCCGATGGAATCTGGCGAAATCTCAAAGCCCTCAAACCCGAGGTGCAGCTCATCGGCCAGTCCTGGTGGAAGGTTGGAGAGCCCGATCTGGTTCCCTACCTCACTTCTATCCTGGCAGCCAAACCTGATGCCGTCATTGTCTGCGGGGGTGGAGCGACCATGACCAATTCGCTAAAGGCCTGCAAAGCCACTGGATTTCATGAAAAGGTAGCCGTTTATATGCATACGGCCACCGATCATGCCGTTCTCAAACCGCTGGGAAGAGAAGCCCCTGAAGGGATCATGGGAACGATGGATTATCATTTTTATTATCCTGATACTCCGGCCAATCGAGCCTTTGTCAAAGCCTTCCAGGATGCCTATGGTAACCCACCCGGATTTCCTGCCTTCCATGGTTTCATTACTGCCCATTTCATCGCGAAGGCCTTTCAGAAGGCAGGAGCGATAGATCGGGAAAAGTTTATTGATGCCTTGGAAGGAATGGTGATCGATACCCCGGTGGGAAAGGTGGAGATGAGGGCCTGTGATCACCAGGCAGTTTTGCCCATGTTTTTAGGTGTGACCAAAAAGGTTGCGCAATATGATTTCGTTATCTCTTCGGACATTGTGACTTTTAGCGGTAAGGATATTATGCCCTCCTGTGAGGAAATCAGAAGGGTTCGGGGAGGGAAATAACTTTAGGAGGTGAGGATCATGAAACGAATAGTTAGTTTAAACTGGGTGTGTCTTGGAATGGTCATTCTTTCACTTATTATATATTTACCCCTCAGGGTCAATGCTCAGGGGCCTATAAAGATAGGCATTGTGGATACCTATTCCGGTCCCCCGACGACCTATACTTATGATGTCCGTGATGCCTTTAAATTGGCGATCGATGAGGTAAATGCGAAAGGAGGGGTGGTTGGCCGAAAGATAGAATTCACCACACGAGATGATAAATTCAAGGTGGATCTCTGCCTCAGTATGGCAAAGGAATTGATCATGATGGAGAAGGTAGATATTTTAATGGGAACCATCAATAGTGCAGGGACTCTTGCCGTTTCAGAATATGTCAAAACAGAGAAGGTTCCCTTTATTGTCACTTTTTCGAAAAGCGATAAGATTACCGGTGAAAAGGGGCATCGTTATATTTTCTCGGTTACAGAGAATACCGCGATGATTGGGAAAGCTGCTGCTACGGGCTTAGCGAAGAGGCCTTATGTGAAATACTGGATTGCAGGGGATGACTATGAGTATGGTCATGCCCTGGCAGATGGGGTCTGGGGAAATCTCAAGAAATTAAGACCAGATGTTCAACTCATTGGGCAATCCTGGTGGAAGGTAGGGGAGCCCGAATTGACTCCTTATCTGACAGCTATTTCATCGGCAAAGCCCGATGCGGTGATCTTTGCTACAGGTGGGGCTAGCATGGTCAATGCCATGAAGTTTGCCAAGGCTACAGGATTCGCAGAAAAAATACCAATATTTATTCATACGGCGACAGAGCATAGTACCCTTGCCCCATTGGGGTTAGAAGCCCCTGAAAAAGTGATCGGGACGTCGAACTACCATTTCTATTATCCTGATACACCTAAAAATAAGGCCTTTGTAAAAGCCTTTAAGGATGCCTATGGGCGAGAACCAAAGGTGGGAGCTCTATATGGGTACCTTGCTGCTCAATTTATCACAAAGGCTCTGACCAAAGCGGGTAAAATGGATCGGGAGAAGTTCATCGATGCCTTAGAAGGGATGAAGGTGGATAGCCCTGTTGGAGAGATCGAGATGAGGGCTTTTGACCATCAGGCCATGTTACCGATGTTTATGGGGGTCACCAAAAAGGTAGCAGGATACCCCTTCCTCATCGCTACGGATATTATTACGATTCCCGCTTCAGAAGTCATGCCAAGTATTGAGGAGATTAAGAAGGCACGGGGACAGTAAAGCATTGGAAATCAAGGGCATGGGTCTTTCTGGGAGAAAGATCCATGCCCCTTTCTTGTTTAATCCACAACGGGTGGGAGGAAGATGACTGTAGGATGGGCTGAGATGATCTGTCAGTTTTTGGTCGGCATTAGCCGATCGATGATTCTTTTTATCGTCTGTGCAGGATTGAGTTTTATTCTCGGAGTTCTGAGGGTCCCCAATATTGCCCATGGTTCTCTCTATATGATCGGAGCCTTTGCTACCTTTAGCATTACTAAAATGGTGGGAGGGACTTATGGGTTCTGGGTGGCTCTTGCATTAGCTCCCTTTTTGGTCGTTTTGGTCAGCCTGGTGACCGAGAGGCTTCTGTTCTGTCATCTCTATCAAAGAGAACACTTGATGTTACTTTTATTTACCTTTTCTGTATCCCTTATTCTTGGTGATCTCGTTAAAATCGTCTGGGGAGCCGAGTACCGATCAGTTCCTCCCCCTGAACTATTAAAAGGATCCATTTCTATTCTTGGAGCCTCGTTCCCCAGGTATAATCTTTTCCTCATTATCATCGGTCCATTAGTAGGCATTGCCCTCTGGCTTTTCACGACCAAAACCAAAATTGGAAAGATCTCTCGGGCTGCGGCTGTGGATCGAGAGATGGTAGGAGTGTTAGGGATTAATGTGAGCTGGGTGTTTGCCTTTGCCTTTCTGATTGGTTGTTATCTGGCTGGAGTAGGAGGAGCCCTCGTCGCTCCCACCGTGAGCATCACCCTGGGGATGGACCATACCCTTATTATCGAGGCTTTTTTGATCGTGACCATTGGAGGTTTGGGGAATATGTGGGGGGCTCTTGTGGGCTCTCTCATTTTCGGGGTCACCCATTCTTTTGGAGTCCTCTTCTGGCCACAATTTGCAATCGTCTTTCCCTACATGGCGGTGGTGATTGTTCTGCTCCTTCGACCCAAAGGATTGCTTAGGTCGGTGTGGTAAGGAGGGGTTGGAGTTGGAAAAGAAAGAGAATCATTTGAAGGGGCTCTGGGTTCTTGGGATCATTTTCATCCTTCTCATTCTTGTCCCCCCATTTGCCCCGAGATTTTTTACATACATCCTGGCCCTCATTTTTGTTACCTCCTTAGTGGCGATGAGCCTCAACATGGTTGTTGGATTTGGAGGGATGTTCCAGTTTCATCACGGGGTATTTTATGGAGTGGGTGCCTATACCACTGCTCTGATGCTTACAAAAACCTCCCTTCCCACCTGGATTGGTTTTATGACTGGGCCTATCGTCGCCGCTCTGACCGGGCTTATCATCGGAGGATTTTGTGTGAGGCTTACCCGACTCTATTTTGCGATGCTTCAGATTTCTCTGGGATCTTTACTCTGGGCGATTGTCTATCGATGGTATAGTTTTACAGGGGGAGATGATGGGATCCATGGAATTCGAATGCCTTCCTTACTTCAGTCTTTAAATCATTCCTACTATTTTATTTTGATGATCTTAGTCTTTTCACTTTTTCTAATGCACAAGATTCTTAAATCCCCTTTCGGGAAGACGTTGCAGGCCATTAGAGACAACCCCCAGAGATGTGAAGCCGTTGGGATCAATGTGAGAAGATACCAACTTCTTGGCATCGTTATTGCCACTTTTTTTGCCGGAGTCGCCGGAGTTCTTTTTGTGATTCTCGAGCGATCTGTATTTGCGGATCTTCTATTCTGGGTTCTATCACTGGAGATCTTTATCATGTGCCTTTTAGGGGGATGGTTTACTTTTTTTGGGCCGGTTTTAGGAACGGCCATCATTATTTCACTCCGTACTTTCGTAGGAAAGTATACGGAATACTGGACCCTCATCTTAGGAATCATCCTCATCCTTGTCATTTTCTTCTTACCCGAAGGGGTGATGGGATATATTCAAGAATGGATAAAGCCAGCAATGAAAGAGGCAGGACAGGAGGGAAAGAAGATCGATGCTTCGAGTCGAATCGGTCTTTAAATCATTTGATGAGTTCATGGCAGTCAATGGAGCCAATCTTCAGGTTGAAAGAGGGGAGATTGTCGCGGTGATCGGTCCAAATGGTGCAGGAAAGACCACCCTCTTCAATCTTATCACCGGTCTCCTCAAGCCTGACCGTGGAAAGATTTTTTTTAAGGAAGAGGATATCACTCCTCTACCCCCTTATGAGATTTGTCGAAGAGGGATCACCCGGTCCTTCCAGATCGTCAATATCTTTCCAAGGCTTAGCGTTTTTGGCAATGTTCAAGTCGCTGTCCTTTCCCATCAGAGAAGAAGCTCCAATCTCTTCCACCCTGCAGACCGAATCGCTGTGAAGGAAACACGGGAGATTTTAGAGACGGTAGGATTACTGGATAAAGAAAATTTTATCGCAGGGTCTCTTTCTCATGGCGACCAGAAAATCCTCGAGATTGCGATTGCCTTAGGAAACGAGCCCGAACTCTTGATTCTGGATGAGCCCACCGCTGGGATGTCTCCTGAGGAGACGCAGAAAACGATGGAATTGATTAAAAAACTGGCTAAAATGCGGGAATTAACCATCCTGTTCTGCGAACACGACATGGAGATCGTGTTCTCCATCGCCCAAAGAATCATGGTGATGCGTCATGGGCGGACGATTATTCAAGGGACCCCGGAAGAGGTCAGGAGCAATCCAGAGGTTCAGGAGGCCTATCTGGGAGAGGAATATGCTTGAAGTGGAAGGGATTCACACCTATTATGGATTGAGCCATATTCTCTTTGGAGTCTCGTTAAGGGTCGAAAGGGGAGAGGTCGTTTGCCTTTTAGGAAGAAACGGAGCGGGAAAAACGACGACGATGAAGAGTATCATTGGCCTTACTCCTCCAGCCCAGGGGAGGATTCTATATCAAGGAGAGGATATCACAGGTCTGGAGCCTTATATATTGGCACGAAAGGGAATTGGCTATATCCCCGATGATCGAAGAATCTTTCCTGACCTGACGGTAGAAGAAAATTTGGAGATCGCCATTCGAAGAACTAAGGAAAGGGAAGGATGGACGAAAGAGAAGGTCTATGAATTATTTCCTCAATTAAAAAACATTGAGTCTCGAAAGGGGGGGTGCCTGAGCGGCGGGGAACAGAAGATGCTGGCGATTGCTCGTGCTTTGATGGGAAATCCAGAATTTATTCTCCTGGACGAACCCTTTGAAGGATTGGCTCCCCTATTGATTCGATCCCTTGAAGATCAAATAAAGAGATTGAGAGAGAAAGGATTAACAGTCCTCATTGCTGAACAGAATGTAAGGTCCACTCTTCGAATTAGTGATCGAGGCTATATCATCGATGACGGGCATATCCGTTATCACGGAAGCATTGAGGATTTAAGGGAGAATGAGGAAGTGAGGAAGAAATACCTTTTGGTATAAGGATCCCCTTTTTAAATAAGAAAATTCGTCATGCCTTCCTTGGATCTTTTTATTGGATAACTCCTTGACCCCTTGAATCCTTTAATCCTCATTAGGGTATGAAAGTCAAGGTTCCTCAACTTCTCTGGTACGGAAAGACAGAGATGGAATTAGAATTTCCTTCGTCCTGGTCTCTCTTCTACTGTCCGATGAAAGGAGGAGAAAAGAGGAGACTCAACGGGAGAGAAATGGAGGAAGCTTTTACCCATCCCATTGGAACTCCTCCTCTCCACGAGTTGGCTAAAGGGAAGAAGGAGATTGTCATTCTATTTGATGATCTGGCCAGACCGACTCCCGTTTATCACATCCTTCCTTTTGTGTTGAGAGAGCTTGAGAAAGCCAAGATCCAAGATCATCAAGTTCGTTTAATAGCCGCTTTGGGTGCCCACGGGGCTCACACCGCCAACGATTTTAAGAAAAAACTTGGAGAAGAGGTGCTGGACCGTTTTCCCGTCTATAATCATCAGCCCTTCGATTATTGTCAATATCTTGGAAAAACAAGTTACGGGACTCCCGTTTCAATCAATAAAGAAGACAGGAGGTGCTGGACCGTTTTCCCGTCTATAATCATCATCCCTTCGATTATTGTCAATATCTTGGAAAAACAAGTTACGGGACTCCCGTTTCAATCAATAAAGAAGTGATGGCCTGTGATCTAAAAATTGGGATTGGGTGTATTGTTCCCCATTCTTTTTCAGGCTTTGGAGGAGGAGCCAAGATTATCCTTCCCGGGGTTGCCCATATCGATTCCATTGCTCATAATCATAGTCTCATTCAAAAGTATCCTGAATGTGTGGGATTAGGAAGGATGGATGGAAACATCCCGCGTTTCGACATGGAAGAAGCGGCCCGAATGGCAAAACTTGATTTAAAGATTGACGCCATCCTTAATCTTCGAGGAGAGATCACGAGCCTCTTTGTAGGGGATCCTCTCCAGGAGCACCACGAAGGGATGAAATTGGCCAGAGAGGTCTATCTTACCACTCCTGCCAGGGGGATGGATATTGTTGTCGTGAACACCTTTTCGAAAGCGAACGAGGCCGCCATTGCCCCTTTTATCGGGATTCCTTCTTTAAAAGAAGAAGGAGGAGATCTGGTGATCATTGCCAATGAACCTTCAGGACAGATGGTCCATTACCTTTTTGGCGAATTTGGAAGATGTGGGGAAGGGAGGCTTCGACTTCCTCAACCTCTTCCGACCAAGGTGAAGCGGATGATCATTCTTTCCCCTATTAGAGATCACGTAGGGGCTTGTTTTTTCGGGAAGGTTTCGAATATTCTCTGGGTTAAGACATGGGAAGAAGTTCTGGAATTGTTGAGAGCCGAGTGGGGAAAGGAGGCAAAGGTGGCCCTCTATCCCGATGGGACAATCCAATATTTTTAAGGGACGAATAGGGATGAATCGGGATGAACCATGAAGGATCCATCCGTGGGAGGAATCCAATGGCTATTCAATTTAGAAATGGTAAAATTATTGTTGGGAATGGAAAGATCATTGAGAAAGGAGTGGTCATTGTAGAAGGAAGGTGGATAAAATTTGTTGGATCCGGGAAGAGGGTTCCGTCAGCAAGGAAGGCGAGCATTTTTGACCTTTCTGGAAAGACGATTCTGCCAGGTTTGATTGATACCCATGTCCATTTCTGTCTGGATGGGAGCCCTGATCCTATCTCATCTATTTTAAAGGAATCTATTCCTCAGATTACCCTGAAGGCCGCTCACCATGCTCGAATGACCCTCGAAGCGGGGATAACCACGGTTCGGGATATGGGAGGGAAGGACTATATCGATCTCGCTCTTCGAGACGGAATTCAATCTGGACTTCTAATAGGCCCCAGGATGGTCTGTAGTGGGAAATTGGTCTGTATGACTGGCGGCCATGGTTGGCCCTTTGGGCGGGAAGCCAATGGAGTAGACGAGGTGAGGGCAGCGGTTCGAGAACAGCTTAAAGCAGGGGTTGATTTCGTTAAATTAATGGCAACGGGTGGGGTAATGACGAAGGGGGTGGAACCTGGAGCCACTCAGTTTACTCTCGAGGAGTTGATGGCTGGGGTAGAAGAGGCAAGAAAGGCTGGAAGGCGAACCGCCACTCATGCCCAAGGCCCAGAAGGGATCAAGAATTCTCTATGGGCAGGGGTCACCTCCATCGAACATGGAGTTTTCCTGGATGACGAAGCCATCGAGTTGATGTTAGAGATGAAGACCTTTCTGATACCCACTCTCAGTGCTCCCTATTTTATTATTCAGGCAGGGGTGAGGAGAGGAGTTCCTCCCTTTGCCGTTGAGAAATCCAAGGCAGTCATTAAACGTCATTGGGAAAGTGTCCGGAGAGCCTATCGAGCTGGGATCCGCATCGCCATGGGAACCGATGCAGGCACTCCCTTTAACTGTCACGGCAAGAATTTGAAAGAGATGGAGTTGCTCGTTAAAATAGGACTGAGCCCGATGGAGGCCATCGTCGCCGCCACCCAAACCGCCTCTGAAGTATTGGGGTTGGAACAAAAAATCGGAACGATTGAAGAAGGAAAAATAGCCGATCTGGTCGTCATTGACGGAGATCCCCTTCAGGAGATCACGTTATTCCAGGAGAGGGAAAAGATTTTGGCCATTATGAAAGAAGGACAATTTTTCAAATGCCAAATCTAAATCCAATGGTTTAAGAAAGGAGGAAGAAGATGGGAAAAAATATTTGTTCTAAAATTTTAGTTTTCGCTTTTTTTATCCTGGGGATGGTCATGACCCTCATTTCTCAGACTCCAGCCCAAATTAAAGAGCTACGAATTGGGATCGGAATTGATGCGGATACATTGAATCCTCAGGAACATACGACCACATTGATGCAGAATATAAGCGATTTAATTCATGACACCCTCTTTTTTCAAACCCCAGATGGAAAATTAGAAGGGCGATTGGCCACCAAATATGAGGTCTCCAAAGATGGCCTGACCTATCTCATCCATCTCAGAAAAGGAGTGAAGTTTAGCGATGGGACTCCCTGCGATGCCAGAGCAGTGAAATTGACCTTTGACCGAGCCCTTGATCCAAAGATGAGGGTTCCTCTCCGTTTTGCTATTGCTATGATTAAGGAGGTAAAGGTGATTGACGATTCCACCCTCAAAATCGAACTCAAATATCCCTTTGCTCCTTTTGCTCCTACCCTCTCTTTGACGATCACCAGTCCCATTTCTCCAGCCGCCATAGAAAAATATGGAGAGGAGGTTCGCCAACATCCAGTAGGAGCAGGCCCCTTTATGCTAAAGGAATGGGTAAAGGGGGATCGGATTGTCCTGGTGCGAAACGAAAATTACTACGGCCCAAAGCCCACGGTGGAGAGATTGACCTTCAAAATCATTCCTGATGATGCGACACGAGAAACGATGCTTCGAACCGGCCAGATCGATGTCTGCTATAAACCAATTCCATCGAATGTGGCCTCTTTGAAAGCGGATCCTAATATTACCGTAGAGATGCCGCTGGATACGAGAACGATCTTCATGGGATTGAATTGCCAAAAGGGGGTTACGAAGAATAAACTGGTAAGGCAGGCTTTTAATTATGCCGTCGATAAGAAGGCCATCTGCAGCAAGATCCTTTTTGATACGGCAGTCCCGATGGATGGACCTGTCTCTCCGATCCTTTTTGGCTATCACAGGATGGCCCATCAGTATGAGTATAATCCTGAAAAAGCAAAGGAACTTCTAAAAAAAGCGAATTTTGATTTCAATCAAACCGTGAAGATGAGAACCCCTCAGGGTCGGTATCTTTTCGATAAACAGGTCTCCGAAGCGGTTCAGGCTTATCTTCAGGCCATTGGGGTAAAGACCGAGCTCAGAACCTATGATTGGCCGACCTATGTTGCGGGATTAACGAAACCCCTCGATCAGACCGAATTGGAGGTCTTCCTTTTAGGATGGGGGCCATTAATTCTTGATGCAGACATGGGGCTCTATGGTCAGTTTCACTCGAGCGTCAATCCTCCCAAAGGGTTAGGATCCGCTTTTTATAGTAATCCTGAATATGACAAATTGATGGACGCCTCAAGAATGGAACAGGATCCTAAGAAACGACTGGAAATTTTGAAGAAGGCTTCGGAGATAGTCTGGGATGATTGTCCATGGATTTGGCTCCATGTAGAAAAGTTTGTGATTGCCTATTCTAAAAAGATTAAGGGAATGGTGGTGACCAGTACCGAAAAATTTTATCCAACCTATATTAAGATGGAGTGAGAAATCACATTTCGTCTGAGGGTTAAAGTGGTGAGGCCCGTTTCGGTGAATGGGTGATTGGATAGTTCGCTGTTTCTCCCCGAAACGGGCCTCGTGATCTGAAGAAGACGTCCACATTCCTAAATCGTAATTCCTATGTTTCAATATGTCCTAAAACGTCTTTTTTCGGCTATCCCCGTCCTCTTTGGGATCTCTCTTCTCCTTTTTTTCATGCTCCGAATGTTACCAGGAGATCCGGCTCAAGTTCTTGCAGGACAGATGGCGAGCCCCGAAGAGATAGAAACCATTCGGCAACAGCTCGGACTCCATCGGCCCGTGCTCGTCCAGTATGGGCTCTTTCTTGGTCGTTTAGTGAGGTTCGATTTGGGTCGCTCTGCTCGAACTCAGCATCCCGTCATCCAGGAGGTTTGGGCCCGGCTTCCCAATACCATCCTTCTTGCCGTTACAGCCATTGCCCTCGCTTGCCTTTTCGGGATTCCTGCTGGAATTTTAGCGGCAATCAGACCTTATACATGGATCGATTACCTATTCACCTCCATGGCCCTCTTCGGGATTTCTATGCCTGTTTTCTGGCTTGGATTGATGTTGATCATTTTATTTTCTGTAATCCTTCATTGGCTCCCTGCCGGAGGGACCGGGAGCTGGAAGCACCTCATCCTTCCCTCTCTGACTTTGGCGGCCTTTGTCGTGGCCTTCATTACCCGAATGACTCGAGCGAGTATGATTGAGGCTCTTTCTCAGGATTACACGACCACGGCCCGTTCCAAAGGTCTTAAGGAAGAGGTCGTCGTGATCAAACATGCCCTCAAAAATGCCATGATTCCGATCATCACAGTCGTTGGCCTTCAGTTCGGACTTCTTCTCGGGGGTGCCGTCCTCACGGAAACCGTCTTTGCATGGCCAGGGATGGGCCGCCTCATCGTAGACTCCATTTTGGCCAGGGATTATCCAGTCATCCAAGGGGCTATCCTCATTTTTGGACTCCTTTATATTCTGGTAAATTTAGGGGTGGATTTACTTTACGCCTATCTTGATCCGAGGATTCGATATGATTAATCCATGGAGGAGATTTAAGAAAAATAAGGCCGCCCTCTTCGGGAGCATCCTCCTATTGATTTACCTCGTGACAGCCCTATTCGCTCCCCTTCTCTATCCAGGGAATCCTTCAGCGCCCAACCTTGCCAAAGCTTTAGAGCGTCCCTCGATAAAAGAACCTTTGGGTAAAGATGAGTTGGGCCGTTCGATTCTTGGAAGAATCATTTATGGCTCTCGTGTTTCCTTGCTGATCGCTATTGGAGTTGTTTGTGTCGGGCTCTTCATAGGAGTCCCATTGGGACTTATCTCTGGTTACTATGGAGGGAAAGTCGATTTTGGAATTCAACGTGCCACCGATACCTTGTTAGCATTTCCGGGGTTTCTTTTAGCGCTGGCCCTGGTAGCGGTTTTGGGTGTAGGATTAAAGAATACGATCATTTCAGTGGGAATCAGCATGATTCCAATTTACATTCGCTTGGTTCGGGGGTGTACTCTTTCAGTGAAAGAACAGACTTATGTCGAGGCCGCTCGAGCCTTGGGGACACGGGACCTCACCATTCTATTTCGACACATTTTACCCAACGTGATGGCTCCCATCACCATTCAGACCAGTTTGGGAATGGGGACCGCCATCCTTTTCGCAGCCGGGTTAGGTTTCTTAGGAATCGGAGTTCAACCTCCCACTCCTGAATGGGGAGCCATGTTAGGTTCTGGTCGTCCCTACCTCTTTCATGCCCCCCATGTGGCCACCTTTCCTGGAATGGCTATCTTTTTTGCTGTGTTGGGTTTTAACCTTTCAGGAGATGGATTAAGGGATATGTTGGATCCACGATTCAAATCATGAAGCAAGAACCTCTCCTCTCCATCAAAGATTTAAGGACAAGGTTTCATACCTATGAAGGAGTTCTCACCGCGGTGGACGGGATTCATCTCGAGATCTACCCGGGTGAAACTCTTGGGGTGGTTGGAGAGAGTGGATGCGGGAAAAGCGTCACGGCACTCTCAATCTTGAGACTGCTCGCCTCGCCTCCTGCCCAGATAGAGGGGCAGATTCTGTTTGATGGAAATGACCTTCTTAAAATGAGTCTGGATGAGATAAGGAGGATCCGAGGCAATTCCATCTCGATGATCTTTCAGGAACCGATGACCTCTCTTAACCCTGTCCTCACTATTGGAGAACAGATCGCCGAGGCGATCCGTCTTCATCAGGGGTTGGGGAGGGAGGAGGCTTGGGAGAAAGCGGTGGAGATGCTCGAGAGGGTCCAAATCCCTTCTCCTCGGATCCGAGCCAGAGAATATCCTCACAAATTGAGTGGAGGGATGAGACAGCGGGCGATGATTGCGATGGCCCTTTCTTGCCATCCCAGGTTGCTTTTGGCCGATGAACCGACGACAGCGCTCGATGTGACCATTCAGGCTCAGATTGTAGACCTGATGGAACATCTAAAAGAAGAGATCCGGACGTCCATCCTATTAATTACCCACAATTTGGGACTGATTGCTGAGATGGCCAAACGAGTGGTGGTGATGTATGCAGGGAAAATTGTCGAGGAGGCACCGGTGGAAGAGCTTTTTTCTGAACCCCTTCACCCCTATACCAAGGGCCTTCTCGAATCCATTCCTTGGATGGGGAGAAAGATCCCTATACCAAGGGTCTTCTCGAATCCATTCCTTGGATGGGGAGAAAGATAAAAGAAGGGAGAAAACCCCTTCAGGAAATTCCTGGAATGGTGCCAAGCCTTAAAGAGATGCCGAGGGGGTGCCGATTTCACCCCCGATGTTTAACCGCAAGGGATAGATGCCGAAATGAAGAGCCCCCTCTTATCGTGAAGCATGGTCGGAGGGTATTTTGTTGGTTATGGACCTGATTCTTCAAGTCAAGGATCTCAAGAAATACTTTCCTGTTCGAAAAGGACTCTTCTCCAGAATGATAGGATGGGTTCAGGCCGTGGATGGAGTGAGCTTTACTCTCTATCCTGGAGAAACCCTTGGACTGGTGGGCGAGAGTGGATGCGGGAAGACGACCGTGGGCCGATGTATTCTCCGACTGATCGAACCTGATTCAGGGGAAATCCTGTTCGATGGGGAGAATCTGCTAAAGTTGAACAGGGAATCTCTGCGGAAAGTGAGGGCTAAACTCCAGATTATCTTCCAGGACCCTTACTCCTCTTTGAATCCAAGAATGACCGTAAAAGAAATTATTGCAGAGCCAATAAGAAATCATATCCCTGCCTCCAAGGGAGAGATTCAGGATCGGGTCTTTTATCTTATGGAGAAAGTAGGGCTTCATCCTGAGCAGGCCAATAGATTTCCTCATGAATTCAGCGGGGGACAACGACAGCGGATCGGTATTGCAAGGGCGTTGGCCCTTAATCCCAAACTGATCATCTGTGATGAGCCCGTCTCGGCTCTCGATGTGTCGATCCAAGCCCAGGTCATCAATCTCCTCATCAAACTCCAAGAGGAGACGGGACTTTCTTACCTTTTTATTGCTCACGATCTGAGTGTCGTGGAACATATCAGTGATCGAGTGGCAGTGATGTACCTTGGGAAGATCGTGGAGCTGGCAAAGGATACCGCTCTTTACACTTCACCGAAACATCCTTACACCCAGGCTCTTCTTTCTGCGGTTCCTTTCCCTGATCCGAAAATGAAGAAACGAAGAATCCTTCTCCAAGGAGAAATCCCGAGTCCCATCAATCTTCCGGAAGGGTGTCGATTTTATTCCCGATGTCCCTATCGAAGAAATTTTTGTCGAGAGATGGAACCCGAATTGAAAGACATAGGAGAGAACCATTGGGTTTCATGCCATTTCCCTGTGGGAGAGTAATTTTAGAAGATTTCAAATCCAGCGTTTTTGAACGATTCTTTGAATCGTCGATTCATCCGAACCATCACCTTGGTGGGGTATCTCACTTTGAAGAGAAACTGGGCATTATTTTGAATGTCGAGTCGCTTCATCTCCTTTTTGACTCGCTCCATATAGCTGGAGGCGTCTAATTTCTCAGCTTCCAGGGCTTCTATGAAAATCCTTTCCAGATATTTCTCAAGATTCTGATCGATGGGTCCATATTTTTCATCCAAGGCCCTCCGAATTGCCTCGTCACTCGGTTTCTGATATCTTTCTTTATGGATCATGATCTCCTTCTTTAATTTAGGAATAGAGGGAGGGATGGATTTGGGAAAGCCGATGGAGAGGAGCATCATCGGAAGGACATATTCTGGGATTTCAAAGTATTTTCTCGTCTCATCGATCTCATGCTGGATGGAACCAATATAGACCGAACCAAGGCCATAGGTTTCTGCAAGGATCGCTACACTTTGGGCCGCAATCATCAAATCGGCATAAGCAATGAGAAAATGATTGAGGGCCTTCTCTCCTTTGAAATCCACCTCGCAGGAGTCAGCCCATCTTTTGATACGGAAGAAATCGAGACAGAAGATCAGGGTGAGAGGGGCCTTGGTGACCCAGGGTTGTCCACCCGAAAGTTCTGCCAGTTTTTTCTTTCCTTCCTGGCTTCGAACCAAGATGATCGAGAAGGGTTGAAGATTTCCTCCTGATGGCCCGTGGATAGCCACATCGAGGAGTTTTTCGATAATCTCATCAGGGATTTCTCGTTCTTGAAACACCCTGATGGAGCGCCGTTTCATCAATATTTCATAAAGATCCATCCTTTCCCCTTTCTTTAGAAAATTTTTGACGAACTGATCGAACTTTTCCTATCCTATATCCTAAAAAATTATTTTTTTCACCAGACCCAATACCCCTCTCGGGTTTATTCCCCACTTCGGTGATGGATTACGTTAAGATGAAAGATTGGGTTTATTTTATATAAAGATGGCATTATAATAGGTCGAGAAATTTCAAAAACAATCGGTGGAGAAAAGGAGGAGGAAATTTGAAAGAAGCCGTGATGATTGGTGCGGTGAGGACACCGGTAGGGAGATATATGGGAGTTTTGAAAGAGGTGCCTGCCTATGATTTAGCCGTTTTTGTTTTGAATGAAGTGGTTAAGAGAGCAGGGATCAGTCCTGGAGATGTGGATGAGGTGATTTTGGGTCAATCCTATCAGAGCGGGGAATACGTGAATATTGCCCGGATGGCCCTGCTGAAGGCGGGGTGGCCAGAGTCGATTCCTGGTATTACATTGGATCGGCGATGTTGCACGGGTCTGGATGTGGTCTGTTTTGCAGCAATGGAGATTCAGTCTGGGAATGCGGAGGTGGTGGTAGCGGGTGGAGTGGAGAGTATGAGCCATGCAGAATTTTATCTTCCTGGGGAGATTAAATGGGGGATAGGGGGCAAAAGAGGGATGCCCAAGGGGCATGGGGATCTCTCCCTCTGGGGAATTCCTCTTTATGATCGGATTCAGAGGGCGAGGGTGATGTCTCAGCCGATCGAGCGCTATGGGGTTTTACCGGCGATGATGTCCTGGGCTGAGACCGCGGCCAAGGAGGAGGGTATTTCCCGGATGGAGTGCGATCTCTGGGCTCTTGGAAGTCATCAAAAGGCCTGTCGGGCGATGGAGGAAGGTCGATTTAAGGAGGAGATCGTGGCGGTTCGAATTCCGAAAGGCGAGAAGGATTTTGCCCTGGTTGATCGGGATGAGGGACCGAGGCCAGAAACGACCTTGGAGAAGCTCTCCGAGCTTAAGCCGATTTTGGGAGGCGTCTGTACGGCTGGGAATTCGTCCTCTGAGAATGACGGGGCGGCGGCTGTGGTGGTGGTTTCAAGGGAAAAAGCCCGAGAGCTTGGGATTGAGCCTCTGGCGAAACTCGTAGCCTTCTCGGTGGTAGGAGATGATCCGAGAAGGACTTACAAGACGGTTCCGAAAGCGGTCGCTCAGGTGTTAAAGAAGGCGAATCTTAGGCTTGAGCAGATGGATTTGATCGAGATTCAGGAGGCCTTCGCTGCTCAGGTGCTGGCCGATATAAAGGTGATGGGGCTTGGAGAGAAAGATTATTCTCGGATCAATGTAAATGGATCAGGAATTTCCTTGGGGCATCCCATTGCCTGTACGGGGACGAGGGTCTTGGTCACATTGCTTCATGAGATGCGGAGGCGGAATGCTCGCTTCGGATTGGAGACGATCTGCGGAGGCGGAGGATTGGGGATCGCGGCTATATTCGAAAGAGATCTATAGGATCTTCCACCAGGGTTTAAACACTATGTTGATGAGATTTTCAAGGACTGCTCTTTCCAGCCCAGGAGCCATTTTGGGGATCTCCTCCATTTCCCCAATCTCTTCTATAGATTTTGTTCTGTCCTCGTTTTCAAAAATTCCGAAGAAGAGGGCTGCCTTCTTCTCTGGCCAAAGGCCGTAGAAGAGATAGCTGGTTCTATGATTTTTTAAATCAACCGATTTAACCCATACCAGGGTAGCGCCCTCTAAGGATAAGGGTTGACCCTTTAGATTTAATTTTTCACCCTTTGCTTTCATCTCTGTCTTTGTATCATAATACCAAAGAGTCTCTGCTTTTTTAGACAGGGTGAATTTTTCGTCACTGAAGAATTTTTTCCATTTATGTTCCCCCACCAAAGGATTTGGAACCCAAGGATCGATTCCTGAATCGATTAGAATTTTATCGTCGGAGGAAGGAAGGTTGGAGGGTAAGAGGGGGTTGAGGGGGAAGAGGATCATTCCAACCAAGAGGATGATTCTTGGGAAGACTTTTTTCATCGTTTCCCTTTCGAGGATAAAGGGATTGAAAGGATGTTGATTAGAATTTATATCTAAATGTAAAAACTGTCAATCCTTAAAAATAGAGATTTAGTAATCCCTCACTCAGAATTGGGGGATAAGCCCGAGAGGAGTATTTCCGAAACCCATAGAATGCGGATCAAATTATATGTTTAAGGAATACGAATCGATCCATTGTAGAAATGGGTTTCTGATTAAAACAAACCAAGGTGACAATTTCTATGGACCATTTAAGGTAGCCGCACCTCCGACCGAGTCGGATCCGCCTCTGGCGGAATGGGTTTCTCCAATACCCCCTCGGGCTTAAATTTATTTCCACCCTTCCGTGAGGGGTTACGAGATTTATAAAGGAGGAGGTTATGAGGGAGCAGGAGGTTTGGGTGGTGAGTGCAGTTCGAACCCCCTTTGGGAAGTTTGGAGGGGTCTTAAAGGACATTCCATCCATAGAGTTGGGGGCGATGGTGATTCGGGAAGTCCTTCAAAGGGTGGGCCTGAGAGGGGATGAGGTGGAAGAAACCTATTACGGAACAGCCGTTATTGGGGAGGCAGCCCTGGAGACGGATGTTCCCGCAAGACAAGCCACCCTCAAAGCAGGGATGCCGGGGGAGTCCATTTCAATTACCCTGGATCGGGCTTGCTGTTCTTCTCTGGCTGCTCTTCGATTCGGGTATCGTGCGATCCGAAGCGGTGAAATTGATGTGGCTTTAGCGGTGGGTTCCGATAACATGAGTAGAACTCCCTATGTCATTCCTCCGGATGTGCGGTGGGGGAAAAGATTGGGAAATATTCAGATATGGGATGGTCTCTATGAACTGGGATATAAAGGATTTAATCCTGTCTCTGTCGACGCAGGAGAAGTGGCCCTCGAATATGGAGTCACTCGGGAGGATCAGGATCGATGGGCTTATGAGAGTCAGATGAAGTATGTAAAGGCCTGGCAGGAGGGAAAATTTAAGATCGGAGAGGAGTTGATGCGGGTCGAGATTCCTCAAAAGAAGGGGCCTCCCATTATTCTTGAAAAGGACGAATTTCCAAAGCCAGATACGACTCTTGAAAAACTCGCCAGACTTCCTACGGTTTATGGAAGCCCCACCGTAACCGCTGGAAATGCGCCCGGACTCGATACCGGTGCTGCAGCCATTCTCATCATGAGTCGAAGGAAGGCAGAAGAGAAGGGACTTAAGCCCTTGGCAAAAATCGTCTCCATGATTCCCACTGCCACGGATCCAAGGCTCATTGCGGCTATCCCAGGTTTCACCATCCAGAAGGTCTTAAAAAAAGTCAATCTCTCCCTTGACCAAATCGACCTTATCGAGATCAATGAAGCCTTTGCTGCCATGCCCCTGGTCAGCGCCAAGATTCTTTCGAATGGGGATCCGGAGAGGATGAAAGGGATTTTAGAGAAGACCAATGTCAATGGAGGAGCAATTGCCATTGGCCATCCTGTAGGAGCCAGTGGAGGAAGGATCCTGATGACGATGATCTATGAGTTGAGAAGAAGAGGGGGTGGAATGGGAGTGGCCTCGATCTGCGGGGGACTCGCCCAGGGGGAAGGAGCCATTGTTCAGGTGGATCGAGGTTGAGATGAAGTCCAGGGTGGCAGAACCAGGAATCATCGATGATCGGGAGCTGGCAGAGTACTATTCGCTCATGGCAAAGAAGTATATGAAGATTCCTTGCCAAAGGGTTCTTCAAAGGATCAAGGCGCAAGGGATTCGTCGAGGAAAAGCCTTAGATGTAGGGACAGGACCGGGAATCTTTCCGATCTTTCTCTCTCGAGCCCTTCCGGATCTTGAATTTAAGGGGATCGATCTCTCTCCTACCATGATAGAGATGGCCCAGAAGAATGCCCGGGAGGAAGGACTGGCTGGAAAGATTCGGTTTGAGATTGGCTCTGCTTATGCCTTACCCTGTGAGGATCAATCCCTTGATCTCCTTCTCTGTATCAATACCCTTCATCATCTGGACGATCCCGTTGTCTTTTTCAACGAAGTGGCCAGAACCCTGAAGGAGGAGGGAGTATTTGTGATCGTGGACTTCCATAGAGATACCTCCCCTCGGCTGATCGGAATTCTTAATTTTTTTTGGAAACTCTTCGTCAAGCATCCGAAGGCAAAAAATGGGTTTCTGGAATCGGTTTATTCTTCTTATACCATAGAAGAGTCCAGAAGATTCTTAGAGGCATCCCGATTAAAAGGATGGTCTCTCTCCACCCGGACCATTGAGATGTGGATCGAGTCGAAGAGGGAATATGGATATAAAAGTCGAAATGGTGGTTATTAATTGCCCTCTCTGTGGGGAACGAAGAAACTCGCCTCTCTATCGAGAAGATCCTTATCAGATGGTAAGATGCTCGAACTGTAAATTTATCTTTGCCAATCCAAGACCCATTATGGATTTCCTCTATGATCATTACCAGCGTTATTTCCCTGAGGGGGAGGAAGAGAGAGAGGCCTGGCGAAAAATGATGAAACCCGTATTTACCCGAGCCGCCCAACTCATCCTGAAATATAGAGAAAGAGGGAGATTGCTGGATGTAGGAACGGGTTTTGGCTTCTTCCTCGAAGAGATGAGACAAAGGGGATGGGAGGTCTTTGGGGTAGAGATTTCCGAGAAGGCCGTCACCTATGCCAGAGAGGTATTGGGGTTAACCATCTATTCCGGTCCTTTTGAAACGCTTTCCCTCGGGGAAGAAGAATTTGATGTG
>Ga0209102_1000202_pt1 | contig 41220 bp, 29 predicted proteins | sample ConPoolayeHmetaG_FD_185483 | JGI IMG/M metagenome (GOLD analysis project Ga0209102, IMG submission 185483) | Hot spring microbial mat communities from California, USA to study Microbial Dark Matter (Phase II) - Cone Pool mat layer H metaG... ...
CATGTGGCTGGCGGGTAGGCGACGTAATTTATGTTGGTGATTTTAATCTAACTATAATCGGAATCTTTGATTCATCCATCCTTAACAGTCTGGTGGATTTAAACCTACAAGAGGTAACACCAATCAACTGGGGTGTCCAATGGGCAGGCGGTGTCCAGCATATTCCAGCGCAATCCGTGCTCATAGTTCCGTATTCGCTTGCAGAAAGACTAGGCTGCCCTCCCATGCAGATAGTTGCCAAATTCCATAATCAAAACAGAGTGTTTGACGTTGCCCAGAGCCTGTCTAACAAGCTGCCGTTCGTTGTTTATGCTAGTGCTGGGGGTCAGAGGACCAATTTCCAGCAACAAGCATGGTTTTCGCTCAGAGGGTTAGAGCATCTTGCTTTTCCGATTATTATCGCTGCCCTAGCAATTCTGGATGCAATGCTAGCCAACGTATATGAGCGGGTTAGGGAGATTGGTATTTTCAGCTCCCTAGGGCTTTCACCCCTACACGTGGCAGGCCTATTTTTGTCAGAAACCCTAGTATACTCGATCGTCGCAGCGGTTTTCGGATATGTAGTTGGGCTAGTGGGGACAAATCTACTCTACATGTTTCAGTTGATGCCAAAAGATTTTTACCCGAACTTCTCTTCCACAATCATCATCCTAACAGTTTCGATATCGATGCTAACCACCATAGCATCCGCGATCTATCCGGTTATGAAAGCCTCTAGGCTAGTTACGCCTTCGGTAGAGAGGGTCTGGAAGCTTAAAACCAAGCCTCAGGGTGATGTCTGGGATATACCGTTACCGTTCACTTCCTCCCAGGAAGAAACCGATGGGATCATACTGTTTTTAACGGAGTTTTTCAGGGCTTTCACGACGGCTGAGGTAGGTGCCTTTAGAACAGATAGTTTAGCATTATCCGAAAGAGTTGACGGTGGTGCTATTGAGAAGGTCATAGCCGTTGACACCACGCTGCCCCCTTTCGACATGGGAATCTCGCAAAGGGCTGAAATCGTGATCCGCAAAGAAGCTAATGAAAACAATTTCAAATATGCTCTACGCCTAGTTAGAAAATCAGGCACGCTCTACATGTGGCAGAAAGCAGGATATAGGTTTGTAGACAGTCTTCGAAAGCAATTGCTAATCTGGAGAACCCTTCCAGCTGCGGACAAGTTGGAAACCATTGAGAAAGCTCGCGAGCTGCGCAGGGGTTTTAAGGAGGTTGGAGACAGTGAGTAGCGTTAAAGATAGAGGCGCTTCAGGGTTAACTTGGAGATCCTTCCTGGTGATAATCTACGGTATAGTTGTTCTTCTGCCAGCAGCAATATGGTACCAACTTTACAGTGGCGGTAACCTTAGCTCCGGAATCCAATATACACTTCTATTGTTTGCGGTTGAACTTGGGTTTCTAGCGGGACACCCGTTAAGCCGGCAGGAGGCATTCATAATATGGATGATGGGACATCAAATCTGCTTCGAGGTTATCAGCATTCAATGGATATATGCTACCTGGTTCAGAACCAGCCCATATGCCTATGGGTTGAATATCCCAGACTGGTGGGCACCAGCTCCAGAGACGAACCTCTCCATCTACAGAACGTTTTTCTCGCCTAATTTTGTTATGCCTATTCTAGTATCACTAGTGGCAGGAATACTCTGGAAGCTTGCAGACATGTCTATGGCGTTTATTGCAAAAAGCATGTTTATCGAGGTTGAGGATCTACCGTTCCCAACTGCTCAAGTTGGGGCTGATGCCATCCTAACACTTTCAGAGAGGCAGGATCCAAGGAGGAACAGGGTTTTCACATTATCGGCTGCCCTAGGTTTCGTCTATGGACTTATAGTTTATTTTCCGGCGCTGGTCTTGGGGTACACTACGATTCCGATTCCATGGATAGATCTCACTAGCAGGATAGAGCCGTTTCTACCAGGAGCCTCGTTCGGCATAGCGACTGATATCATAAGCATAGCTACCGGGTTCATACTTTCAACAAGCGTCGTTCTAACCCTGTTCGCAAGCGGAATGGCCTTCTACTTCTTCGGATGCTTCCTAACTAGCTCCGAATCACCATTGCATGTTTTCAGAGGTTTATTCAGCTACTGGTCTCCAGGCTCCTCCCTCTCCACCATCTACCAGCATTCGCTCTTTGAGCTTTGGGTAAGCCCAATAATCGGCTTGGCTATAGCTGCAGGTGTCTTGCCTATATTGAGACATCCCCAAATTTTCATTAACTCTTTAAAGAGTCTTTCACGCATAAAGGTTGGCAAGGGAGTTGACAATTACCCGTTATGGTTCCTCCTCGTATTGTTCTTAGGCTCAACCGTAGGGTCTGTTATGCTTTTCACCTACCTAATACCTGGGATTCCAGCCACGTTTCTACTACTGCTGCTAGGGCTCTCTTCCGGATGGTCCTTCATATACACTCTGGTGGGAACAAGGTCTTACGGAGTCGTTGGTTTTAAGCAGGATGTTCCATACCTCAAGGAGGGAGTGTTCCTAGCCTACATGAGTGCTACAGGCTTTAACGATACCCAAATCTGGTTCGGCCCACTGATCATCACGACTTTTGGTGCTGATTTTTGCTATTTCATGAAGATTGGCCTGCTTTGCAACACGACTTCTAAGAGCATGTATAAGACGTATTTCCTTGTTTTCCCCATCGCTTGGCTGGTTGGCTTCATCTACGTGTCTGCCTTCTGGAACATTGCTCCCATGCCGTCAAACGTCTACCCGGGCACAAACATTTACTGGCCTATTCAGGCTCGATGGCTACGCCTATTCGCCTCCGGCGGTACAGCTGGACTACTCAACCCGCTTCTAGTAGCCGGCTTCTTTGCGATTGGCCTTACTGTTTTTGCGGTTTCTGAAGCAATGCACATAGGCATCCCCTTGATAGCTCTATCGGCAGGCGCGGCGCAACCCCTGCCTTACTCTGTTTCCTTACTGATAGGGTTGCTTATTGGAAAGCTGATTGAACGGAGAATAGGGCGAGATTTCTGGTCAAGCTATAGGAATGCAATAGTCGCGGGGATTTCCCTTGGAGTCGGTTTGATTATAACGATCAGTGTGGCCATTGGGCTGATACTAAAAAACATGTGGATACTTCCGTATTAGGCTTCATCCTTGCCAATATTCTCAGATCAATATAGTTGCACGTGCCTGGAAAAATATTTAAGCCCGTTTTACCGCTGAAATATGAGTGATCTCATCCATGATTGTTGGGGCATGGTTCCACCCTTCCGGGGTCAGAAGGATTGAAGATTCAGGTTTAAGCAATGCTGCGAAGATTGGTGTTGAGGCTGCCAGAACCTATAATTATGAGCATTCCGAAAAAATATCGGGGATGATGAAAAAACTAAATATGAGGCTATATGCGGGAATAGATGTAGATCCTGAAAATCTTTTAAAAGACTGGCAACGCGAAATGAAACAAAATCATATTTTGCGTACGCACCAATTAAATGTTCCATTAACTGCAATATGCTTTGGAAACGAGCTTAGAGAATACACGGAAGGCGAACCGCCCAACTGGAAGTTTACTGGAAGATTAGCATTCGCTATTTCCAACCTCCTTACAACAGCTAAGAAGTTTATTCGAGAAAACGGGTTCAACACCCCGGTAACCTATGCTATGGAGGGGTTCGGGTTAGACGCGGATGGAAAACTAAAGGAGTGGATTGTGCCAATTGTTGAAGCAGTTGACGTATACTCTGTCAATTGCTATCCTATGGAGGCAAAGGACTGGTTTACTTTAGATGCGTTCAGCCACAATAAGAGGTTTCTAACGGATGCGAGGGAGACTAGTTTGCGATTAGCAAGGTTTGAGCTTATGCTCCGCAGCCTTTTAAACGAGCTTGAGAAGTATGACAAGCCACTAATAATAAGCGAGACTGGGCTTCACGCTGGAGTCGGCTTTAAAGTTGTGAGTAGAAGTGGAAAGAGTAAAAAGTTTGCAATTAAAACAATAGGCGGAACTAGAATAATTCCGATCCAAGATCCGAATAACTTTGCGAGAGTGTATTTACAATTATCTCGTTTGATAAGCCGCGTCAATAGGGATTATTCAGGTAGAATACAGGGTGTATTTATATACGAGTGGCGGGACAACCCGTTCCACAGGAAAATTAAAAGTGAAAACAGTCCTGTGCATGCGTGTTTCGGCCTCTGCTATGTCGACGGGACTCCGAAATTCGAAATCTCCAAGATGGTATCGATCTTAAGAGGCGAGGCGGAATACGACTCGACTTAATGCGCGCTAATTCCTGCTGCTTTAAAAGCAAGTGATTAGGTTCCCGAACCATGGGTCGCGAGGAAGGGCGCATTGCGGAAAAAACGAGGCTCAGCCCCCTACTCATAATCTTTGCCTACAACGTATTGTTCATGGCTGCCTCCGGGCTTTTAGTGCCAGGAATCCCTCTCTACCTTTCTACGAACGGTTTTGACGGTGGCTCCATCAACCTAGTACTGTTCTCCATAGCACTATCGAGCCTCCTAGGGCAGATAGCATGGGGTTATCTTTCAGATAGGACTATGAACAGGCTGTTCTTCCTCAAGCTTGGAGCCATGGGTTATGCGCTCGGGTATCTTCTGATGGTCTTGTTAAAAGACAGGTTTGCCCTCGCTGTTCTCCTTGTTGCGACGAGTTTTGTAGGCTCAGCATCTTACCCGGCTGCAATGACGTTTTTATCAGAAACCTCATCTGTCAAGAACCGTGGCAGGTCGATGGGTTTCTTCTCGTCAGCCGCCTCCTTGGGTTGGGCTATTTCAGTCGCGTTTACAGGCCTCATAATAAACGAGTTGGGGGGAGGCTACTTTTTCGGACTTTGCTCACTCCTCTATTTCGCCTCGCTCACTATAGTTCACCTCGGCTTAAGGGTTAGAGGCCATGCTTCCAATACGAGGAAGAGGATCGGAGGCGGTTCCGCGAGCCCGATCTCCAGGCTGGGAGCCCCTTTTCTAGCGTTTCTCTCCGGAAGCATGCTCTTCTTCATGGCTGATTTCACGAAGAACGTGTATGTGCCGATGTTCTACGCGTTTGAGCTGGGGCTCGGCATGGTGACAGCCACGCTGTTGCTGAGTCTCACCAGCTGGCTAGAAATACCGCTTAACGTGTTTTTCGGCCACCTTTCGGATAGGCTTGGGCGTAAGACAATAGTGCTGGTCGCCTACGTGTTGTGCGCAACATACATGTTTGCCAACTCCATGGCCAGTGGCTTTGAAGGGGCTCTGCTCGCCATGGTGCTCTACAGCTTTGTCTGGGGATCTTTCTCCGGGGCTAGTTCAGCATTTGCCTCCGAGCTTGTCGACCAGGATAAAAGGGGTGTTGCCATGGGCCTGTTCAACTCTTCCTGGAACATAGCGAGCATGCTCACCCCGATGTCGATCGGCCTGCTTAGCCAAGCCTACGGGTATAGGTTGACTTTCAGCACTATGGGTGTTTTAATGCTTATAGCGTGCCTCATCATTGTCATCGGGATAAGAAGGAAAGCTTAACAGCCTCAGCGTCCCTCCCGCTCTTCCAGCTTTCGCCTAACCAGTTCAACCAGATGGTCCACTATGATGTCTACAGCCTTTCTTCCAAGCTCCCGCGAGGCAACCGTTCTAAGGTCCTCCCGCCACTCCCACACCGAGTTTTCACGATAATAGTTGTATGGCGCATCAGGATAGTTATATACCTCAATTCTCCCGGGTTTGAAGTCCTCGAGCACCGTGAGGTGGGGATACATGTACCAGAACATCGAGGTCTCCCACTTGCCAGCATGATCCGCAGGCGTTTCCCCGTCGACCTCAACGCCCTCATACTCAGGCTGGACGGTCACATGAACATCCGGGTGACACCTGTTAAAATCATCCGCCACTCCCTTTAGGCAGTCGACTTGGCAAGGGCCGTAGTGGCCTGTGACGACGAGTATCAGCTTCGCCCCAACCTTCCTCAGCTGTTCAAAGAGCTCCCAGAAGAGCATTCGAATCAAACCGTCGCTGAACGTTAAGGTTCCTACGTATGTTGAAAAGCCCGGCCTCCCCCAATAGTTAGGGGGGAGAACTATGCCGCCTCCAAGCTTCTCAGCGACTCGCAGACATATGCCGTAAGCCTTTAACGCGTCTTGTCCAAGAGGAAGATGGTCACCATGCCATTCGAGAAGACCCGTTGGAACTATGAAGACCGGCATCTTTTCAACCGCTTCTAGAAACTCTCTGGGAGTCATTTCCTCATACCTAGTCTTCATAGGTTGAATCTTTTCAACATACTACTTAAATTTTTAAGTCGGTATGCAAATACTCGTTCCATTGCAACCTGTATTAGATGTTTTTTATTTTTGCTGCCAATAGAGATAACTTTAAATGAATCCTTTGAGATTGCACGCTGAGAGGTGAAGGCGATGGGGGACCGGAAGGTGAAATGCGGAGTCGTGGGATGCGGCGTTGTTGCCAACGAGGCCTATTTTCCAGCTATAGTGGAGAAGGGTGAGCTTGTGGCAACGTGCGACAGGATTAAGGAAAGGGCTAAGAGAAGCATGGAGCTGTGGGGTGCTAAAGAGTACTACACGGATATCGACGAGATGCTGAGAAAAGCCGATATCGAAGCTGTCTTCATACTGTCAGGCATGGGTATGCATGCAGACCATGCAACGAGGGCGGCGAAGGCTGGGAAACACCTCTTGATTCAGAAGCCGTTGGCGACGAGCATGAGGGATGCAAGGAAAGTTTTCAATGCGATTAAAAAGGCCGGTGTTAAGGCGCTTGTCGAGCCAAACGTGCAGATGAACCCTTTATACCTGAAGGCTAAAAGCATACTTGAGGAGGGAGCCATAGGAGAGGTCTACTGGTTTAGAGCAGGACTGGGGAGAGGCCCACCCACCTGGGGTGAGGAAACCTTCTTCACCAGGCAGGCAGGAGGACCTCTTTTCGACCTCGGAGTATACCAGATAGCTGCGCTAACCTTCCTTTTAGGCCCGGCTTCATCGGTGGCTGGAATGGCGAAGATATCCATACTGGAGAGGTTCATAGTTCCGGAAGAATTCTTCACGGAGCACCTCTCCCAAAAGCCCTACGAGCCGTTCTGGAAGAAGCTTGCCACCGCGAAGCCCACTAAACGGATAAAGATGGGGGCGGAGGACAACACGTTCACGCTGTTAAGCATGAGAAACGGGAGCCTAGGGTGTGTCATAGCCAACTTCGTTACTCCAGACGGCCTCAGGAATGGTGTTGGAAACATGCCTGATATAGAGATTTACGGTAGTGATGGTGCTCTACTCCTAGGCGGGTCGGCAGCGATATCCGTAATGACGAAGCGTAAGGAGAGCAAGTACTATTCGCCGGAAGGCTGGTACTGTATTCCCAAGCAGGATTTCCCACCCTGGAACTACTATCAAGCGTCGACTGAACACTTTTTCAACTGCATACTGAACGATAAGGAGCCTCTGCCAAGCCTAGAATGGGGTATGCATGTCAGTGAAATAATGATAAAGTCGATTCAGTCCTCGAGAACTGGAAACAGGCTGAGGGTTTTATCGAGTTTTAAGTAGGACGGAAAAAGCGTTAGGCGTTAAGGCTGAGCCATCCCGGCTAGTATTTTTCTAAGAATGCTTTGCCACGCCTAATGGATTCGACAACGTCAATACCGGTTTCATCCTCGATCGCAAACCATCCTGAATAGTTTATCGACTTCAACGCGTTTACGTAATCATCCCAGGGCACTAGGCCTTCGCCTACTGTTGCACGCTTCGTTACCGGGTTGTAATCCTTAGCATGAGTATGTACAATCCATGGGGCCAGGGTTCTCACACCCTCAACCACACCGTAGCGAAGCATGTTTGCAGGATCATAGTTAACCTTCAATCCTTCGCTGCCGACTTCCTCTAGCAGACGCCTGAGGACCTCAGCCGGCTCCTGCCCCGTCTCTATACAGAATGCGGCGCCAACCTGTTCAGCATGCTTAGCAAGAATCCTGCAGGAATCAAGCATCACTCTATACTTATTGCTCGATGCGTCTGAAGGTATTTCACCGGGATGGGTCGTAACCACTTTCGAGCCCATGTCTGAAGCCAGCTCCAGAGCCCTCATTGTTTTTTCAATCCTCTTCTCAAGACCCCTCGGGTCTCCGAGAGCGGAGCCCGGCCATGGCATACCGGGGTCCATTGGTCCTGTGAGTTGAGCGCAGAACCCGGTTATCTCAAGCCCATATGACTCCACCAGCTCCAGAATCCTCCTCCTTTCAACGCCTACACACCTATCCGGATCCAGGAAGCATGGTTCCGAAGGCGAGTAGTCGACGCAAAAGAGTTGCACACCTTTGACGCCGATTCTACTCGCGGTTTTAAGAGCCGCCTTAAACTCCGACTCGTTCCTAGTCAATCCTAACGACCATAATGCTACACCTATTTTCAGGCTCCCCATTTTTAACCGCTTTTAGAGAGAAGTTAAAGGATATTAGTCTTTCCTCGTGAACCGTCGCCTCTCTTCGTTCTAATGAAAAGTCGAGAGCCTTCTAATTCTTCTTCCAACGGTGCAAAGCATTTAAGGATGAGGCTGGTTGAAATACTGAGACTGACGGGGGCCGTTGAGATGGGTGAAAAAGAGCAGCTTTACCAGGAGAGGTTAAAACGCTATTTAACCGCTATGTGTAATGAAAAACCTGATTGCATCCCGATTCGCCCTTTCGTCGCCGAGTTTACCGCGAAGTATGCCGGCTATACCTGTCAGGAGGTGACGCACGACTACAGGAAGGCTTTTGAAGCAGTGTTGAAATGCGCCAGGGATTTCGACTGGGATGCGATGGTCGCCAACATGGTCTACGTCTGGACGGGTTTGACGCAGGCCCTGGGCCTGAAATACTATGCTATACCCGGCGTAGACATTCCTCCCGAGACGGCATTCCAGTATCTTGAGCCTCCTGAGGAGAAAGCGTTTATGAAGCCAAATGAGTATAACTTGCTGATCGACGACCCTACGGCGTTCCTGTACAACGTCTGGCTGCCACGTGTTTCAAGCGATATAGGTGCGGAAGCGTCTGGCTGCCAATATCGGAGCAGGCTTGCGCTTGTAAAGGGAGCCATGGCGATGAGTGAATACTTTAACGCGTTTGGACCCCAGGTGGAGAGAATGAGGAGGGAGGCTGGAACCGTATCCGCTATAGCCGGTATTCTCAAAGCCCCTCTTGATATTATTGCCGATAAGCTGCGCGGCTATGTTGGCTTAGCTAAGGATCTACACAGGCAGCCTGGAAAGGTGCTTGAAGCCTGTGAAGCACTCGCCCCACACTTGGCAGAGGTTGCACGCATGACCGCCGACCCTGAGAAGAAAATACCCATAGGCTTCTGGATGCATCGCACCTCTATACCGTTCATCAGCATGAACCATTTTAAAAACATTCATTGGCGTACTCTGAAGCCTATCGTGGAGGAGCTCTGGTCCCACGGGCACCGGGTGCTTTTCTACGCTGAAGGAGACTGGACACCACACTTAGACAGTTTTGCAGAACTGCCCGAGGGCAGCATAGTCTTCCACATAGATAGAAGCGATGTCTCGGAAACACATAGGAAACTAGGCCGTAGGTTCTGTTTAAGCGGAGGCCTGCCCAACTGGCTGCTTACCATCGGGACGCCTGACGAGGTTCGTCGCTACTGCAAGAAGATCATTGACACTATTTCTTCAGACGGAGGATACATCATGGATGCGTCAGCGATTATTCAGAATGATGCCAAGGTGGAAAACGTGAAGGCGATGACTGATTTTACACGCAACTATGGCAAGTATGAACGAGGCTCCGAGGGCTTGAAGCATTCTAGTCTGGAAAGGGTTGCTAGTATGCCGGAAGCCACGCTGAAAAAGCCGGGGGTGAAACCTGGTTCCTGCATTCCTTGGGATGAGAAACGCAGGGAGATTGCAGAGATCTCTGGGGACGAGGGTCTGTTAAAAAGGGTCTGGGAGGAGATCGACTCGCTCGGATACTTGTTCATCTGGCAAGTGTTACTGTCTTTCTAAACCGATTTTCACGCGTGCCCGGGCAAAACAGATTGAAAGCCTCCTATGAAACCATTAGGTCAACCAGCGAGCAGAATAGTGCGGTTGAAACAGGGTCCTTAACGAGGTTCTTAATCAGCCTGAAAGTGCAGAGGACGGCGAGGCCGAGGCCCAGTTTGACGGTAACTATTGTAGCAGCCGGCTCCCGCATCCAGCCGAGGAAAATCCCGCCTAGAGCGTTCCTCATGTCGCCGGGGCTTAGAGCTTCTAAAACCATGCTTGGAACACATTCTATGAACGGCATTCCCAAGTGTCCCTCGTAAAAAAGCCTGCCCGTAACATTATTCTTAAGCCAGAGGAATGATGTGCACCAGTCCCCCCAGCGTCCTTTCTCCCTCCTATCGGCCAGTCGGAATCTGCTGAATAATAACGACCCCGCCTCCACCTCTTCTAGGAGAAAGAGTACCCTACCCCCTTTCTCAACAAGGCTAATAGCCTCTTCAACAAGCCCTAAAGATACGGCTATGCTGGATTCACCGGGTTCAGCGATGGTTAAGCCCGTCTCCTTAAGCTTCTCCACAATGTTCTCTTCCACTCCGAACACGCGTATTTCCCCACTGGTCCTGACGGACCATGACGGTAGGACCAGAAGCTCCTGGTAGTTTCGAGAGACCTCTCTCCCACCGTCGTCCAGCAGCCTTGCCCATACGGTTAGCTTCCCCGGATGGTGGGCCTCTGGAACCTTGAAACACGCCTCTCCAACCTCAACGCAACCAGCCCTTTTAACCTCAACCTTCTTTAATACACCGCTCAGAGGAGTGTTTTCAACCCACCATTCCACAGTCTTCGGCTCAACAGCTGAAAACCTTGAAACATATATTTTCACCCTGGCTTCTTCACCCTCGAGGTAACTCCATTTTCTAGGCCTTATTACGACAACATCCTGCGCTTGGAATAATCTCATGAAACGGTGTAAAAATTTCTCTCTCCTGCACATATCCATGAGGCCGTTGCTCTCACTGTTCAAATCTGTAAACTGGGTTATTACGTAGCCAACTATCTCGGGATGAAGCCTCATTGTTTCTATCTCAAACTTCAGGGAGTCAAGCTGATGCTTTTGAGTAGCTTCCGAAAGCTTTTTCAACGAGCCGTAAGCTTCATCCAACCTTAGCCTAAAGAACTCGTTAATACCTGTACGAATTGGCCCGCCGTAGCTCGCCTGGTTAAACCAGTATGGGTCTATCCAATCATAGTAACGGAGAATCTCCTCAACATCCGGAAGCCCCCAGTTGCCGAACTCTGAAACCATCAGGGGTTCAAAACCCCTTCTCTCAGATTCGGGAAACCTGAAAGTCCAGGCTGGGTGTTTAGAAAAATCCTCAACCCACTCTTCGAACTCCCAAGCATGGTCGGGTATAGCCTTGTAGACATGCTGGTCCTCTATGTCGCTAACGATGTGACCCGCGTTCGCGGGAGAATTGTCTACGACAAGCCTAGTGGGGTCTAGCTTCTTAACCAGCAGCCACATTTCTTTAAGCCACTGTCTAGCCTCCGGGTTTTCAGCAAGCGGAACACCCCACTCCTCGTTGACAAGGCACCAGCAGAAGACTGAGGGATGATTGAAATCCCTCCAAATCCATTCTTCAAGCTCCCTCCTCATCCTTTTCTTCGCCTCCTCGGTGAACTTGTAGAAGCTCGGAAAATCGATCCAAAGCATGACTCCAAGCCTATCTGCCCAGTCAAGGTAGTTTGGACACGGGATTTTAATATGGGTCCTCAGAAAGTTTAACCCCAGTTCTCTAGATTTCAGGAACTGGTCTCTAAGAGTTTCGTCCGGGGGCGTGCCGTATACCACGTCAGGGTAGAAATCCTGGTCGAGCGCTCCCATAAGGTATAAGGGTTCACCGTTAAGGAGGATTATGTTCCCCCGCGCCTCGATCCTCCTCATTCCGAAGTCTACGAAACAAGCGTCTTCAACCCCTTCCCCGAAGAGAATTATCTCAAGCCTGTATAGAAATGGGGATTCTGGAGACCATGGTCTCAGTTCACGGATAGGTATCTCCACGTCGTAGACAGGTCTCCCCCTCGATACTTCAACAATCCTTTCCTCACCTGTTGGAGAAACCCTGAGGACTAGCCTAAGCCCTTCCCCAGGAGCCTCCTCAGCGTGGGAAAGAACTAGGCGAACCATAATCCTAGAGTTATCAACATCCGGCACTACGAAGGCTGAGTGCACGTAAACCTTCTCTCTGATAAGGATGCTAACCCCCTGCCAGAGGCCGCCGATATTGCAGTAATGGGACTGTTTGCCGTTCGGAACCTCGGAGCAATCCTTAGGGTCGTAAATCCTGACAACCAGCCTATTCTCACCGTTGAACTTGACGATACTCGTCGCTTCAAATTCGAAGGGAGTGTAGCCTCCCTTATGGGAGCCGAGCTCAACCCCATTCAACCATACTGTGGCCTCATAGTCCGCGGCGTCGAACCTTAGGATTATCCTCTTACCCTTAAGACTCTCGGGGATGCTGAAGTCCCGCCAATACCATGCAGCCCCGTCGTAGTCTATGAGATCCGGGAACTGTGCTTCCCAAGGTAGGCCCGCTCTAGCCCTCCTGGCTTCCTTCACGGAGCTGACTGCCTCATGTGTCAGCTTTTCCTCAGAATCGGTTGTAAACATCCATCCATCGTTGAGAACTATGAGGCGGTTAAAAGGGAGCCTAACGTTCGACGCGACGCTCCTGACCTCGGTTCCCAAGATCCAGTTCTCCATAGCGAGCAGACACCTTTTCTTAGAAACATTGAAACACGTGCTAAAAAATTTTCCCATTAGCCTAAAGGACACGTTTAAATATTGTCTCCAACGCTTACTGCACGGTGATAAAACTGAGGCTCTGGATGTTCGGGATCCCGAATCTCAACTACGCTGATTTTCTCCTTGAAAACGGTTTTCAGAATATCGTTGTTGGCTACGAGCCTGGGCTCATCAAGGGGCTGATAGATAAGGGTTTCAACGTCCACGTTGTAATCGGGGCTTTCAGGCTGGACAAGGAGTTTCAAGCCCCGCAGTTTCTAGCTGAGGACCCGTACGGGAGGAGACACATATGGTTCGGATCAGGATGCCCGAATAACCCTGAGATAAGACGTAGGACTCTTAGCCAGGTTTCTGAGATCGTTGAGAAATACGATGTTAACAGCGTTTTGCTCGACGGAATACGGTTTGCCTCAATGGGCAGTGGAATCGAAGCCTTTGCGACATGCTTCTGCGACAATTGTAGGAGCAAGGCTGCGGAATACGGCTACCGGTTCGAAGAAATGAGGAAGTCTGCTAAGCAAATGCTCGACGCCTTCTACGATTTTAAAAACGTTTGGGAAGCTTTGCAAGCATACCGTTCTTCTCCAGCGGGTATCCTGGATATTGCCGCAGGGTTAAGCCCTCTCTTAGACTGGCTTAGGTTCAGGGAGCGTAGTGTAACAGAGTTAATACTTGAAGTTAGAAACATAATCAGGTCCTACAACAAGAAGGCGGGCCTAGGTGCCTACGTGTTCACCCCCTCACTAGCCTTCCTCGTCGGCCAGAACTATCAGGAGCTTTGGCGCTACCTGGATTTCGTTAAACCCATGGTCTACAGAAAGGGGCGGGGAGTCGCCTGCCTCAACTTCGAGCTGGCTAAAATCGCTGAGGACCTTCTAAGGCGGAATCCCTGGCTGGTTGAGAGCGAGCTGTTAGAGGCAATTTACCGGTTTTTCGGTTTTTCCGGGGAGGGTTATCCTCTAAGCATTAACAGGCTTTTCGAAGACTGCCTCCCATTATCCTCTCTAAGCATGGAGTTTCTCGCCTCCAAAAGGCTTCTGGCTGGCCGAAGCGAGCTTCACCCTATCGTGATGCTTGACGATCCGCAGATCGAGGAGGTTGTCAAGCTGGCTGTTGAAACAGGCTTAGACGGGCTGGATTTCTTCGCTTTCCGAGAGGAGGAGAAGAACCGGATCCTCAGGGTCTCGGAGGCGCTTGGAAAATGAAGCCGATAGGAGCTTTCATCAGTCAAAAGGCTCTGAGGGAATACGGTGGTCGTCTTCTCGAAGAATACGGCATAGAGTACGTGCATACGCATCTTCCTGTTTTCCCAGAGGAGGCTGAAGAGCTCTATAAAGGGGTGAAGTGTCTTCCAGAAGACGCTGGGAAAGAATCATACGGGGAGCTAAAGAGGATTGTCGAGGAGCTTCGCGGAGCAGGCTTAAAGTTCTTCGCGAGCTACCCTGTTTTCAGCAGGCCTGATATCGCCGAAAAAGGGGCGGAGTATTCTGCGTGGACAATACTGGGGAAGCCTCATTCCGCTAGAGCCTGCCCCACCAACCCTGATGTTTTAAGGAGAATAGTCGCCGACCTAAGATGCCTAGTCAGAATATACGGGGTTGAGGGAGTTGTGCTCGACTTCATAAGGTTCGAAAGCCCGATGGCTGGCTTCGACTACTTTCTCACATGCTTCTGCCCCAGTTGCTGCGAGGAGATGAGGCGGCTGGGCTACGACCCGGGCTCCATTAGGAGAGACTGGTTAAGCCTAGCGGGCCTCCTCGGCAAAGGACTTTTCCCGAAGGAGATGGTTGAACAGGGGGGCTTAAGCACTCCTGACATCCTGGATCTTTACAACGAGTTTCCAGGTGTGTTCGAATGGTTCAGGTATAGGAACGAGTATATTGAGAATGTTGTTACGACTTTCGCCTCAGCGGTTAAGGAGGAGGGTGGCCGGGGTACAGTGGTGGGCGCCAACCTTTTATCCCCATGGTGGAGCCTGCTGGCGGGCCAGAGCTACAGGGCTCTCAGCCGTGTTCTCGACGTTGTCGAACCAATGCTTTACTTCGACTGGATGCAGTGGGAGGGTTTAACAGCGGTCAAGGAGCTCAGCCGTGCCTACGGTGTCGACAAGGATCTTCTCACCAAGTTCTACTATGTTGCAACGGGCTTAAGCACCATTGTTGAGCCACGCGGCTTCGACGAGACAAGGCTCTCAGGGCTACCATCAAGCTCGATTGAAGCAGGCTTACGAAAAATCTCCTCTTGGAACATTGGGAACGCTAGGGTCTGGCCAGTCATACTCGTCGTCCGAACCGACACGATGCACAGCCTCCTTGGGGAACGCATCTCAAACTTGTCTATGGTTGGCAGAGAGTTTTTCGTGGAAAGCGTTAAATCAGCGGTGCGCGGCCATGCTGACGGCCTAGTGTACTGGAACTTTGACGGCGCTGAGAAAGATGTTCTAAGAGAGCTCTACGCTGTCTGGAGGGCTGAAAACTCGGAATAGTCAACTACCTGCGTATTTTTAAAGTGATTATTTCCCTATTGCGATACGTAAAGTCTAAAGCAGTCCTGCTTATGCTAATGTCTCTCTCAACACTGTTTGATTCAAGAATGTCTACTGATTCCACGCTCTTAACGTTAAAAGAAAGTTTGACGCGTGCCTTGCCCCGTGCATTCCAGAATTCGTAAAGCCTTAGAACAACATCATCCCCATCCTCAGACTTTTTAACAGCCTCAAGCATCAGGTTGCCGGAGTCTATTTTCAAGAAGCTTTTACTCCCCTTCTTCCCCTCTAACGCTCTCAACGGAACATTAAGCTCGTAAGCCCTCCTTAATACTCCCGCCTCCTTCCAGTCTCCTACGTGGGGGTAGATAGAGTAGGTGAAGGCCGTCTCCTCCAAGTCGGTAGAAGGGTCTGGGAAGACGGGGGTCCTCGTTATTGAAAGACCTATTGAAGAACCCTCTACTGAAACTCCATATTTCCCGTCGTTCAGCAATGCAACGCCATAATTGTGCTCAGAGAGGTCTATCATTTTCTGAATCGCCACCTCATACTTGGCTTTCTCCCAGGAAGTGTTTCCAGTAGTGGGCCTTTCAATAACGCCGAAGGGGGTGTCTGAAACGGCTTTCTCAGCGTTCAAATCTAGATCAAACCATGCTTTAACCAGCAACTCCCTATCCTTCATGTTTACAGTTGTTTTGAAGTCTATTCTTCTAGAGTCGGAGTAGACCCTGATTTCCTGCTTTATCTCGGATCTTCTGAACGGGTAGGTGAAGCAGACGGAAGCCATCAACGGGCCTTTGCAGACAACCATGCTTTTCGAGGAAGATATTTCGAAAGAGGTCTCCCTATAGCCCTTCTCTATATTCCACGCGTCAGCCCACCCCGGGATGTTCTCGTAGGCAACAAGCCTGTTCCCCGGACTCTTCAAGACTTCCCTACCCGCCTCCTTGTCGAATACTGAAAGCAGCCTCCCGTTTTTAGCAATCCTGGCTTTGAAAAACCTGTTCTCAACAATGTAGGAATCATCCTCCTCAAGGATTTTCACCTGGGTCGTTTGAGCCTTGTTAAGCGGAGCATACCCTGCTGAGAGTGTCCTCACCCTTATTAAGAAGCCCTCGGGAACCCTCTGGGAACCATCAACCTGTCTGTTGAGCACCACATAGTCCTCCCTCTCCCAGGGTAATGAGTTGAAAACCAGCGTCGTACGGCCTTTCCCAGCTATTTTCCTCATGGCTTCCTCAGCAATCTCCTCTGCCTCGGAAATCACCTTCTCAAGCTCCGGGTAAGCCTCGCTGTAAACCTCCCTTATGGAGGAGCCTGGCAGAACATCGTGAAACTGGTTTTTAAGAAGGATTTTCCAAAGGCTTGAAAACCTTTCTCCATCATACGTTCCGGCGAAAGTCGCCCATGTTTCCGCCTCCCTTAAAGCTAGCTCCGCCCTCCTGTTTAACAGCTTCATCCTTGAATGCGACGTGAAAACACCCCTGTGGTCCTCAAGATAGAGTTCTCCCCTCCATTCTTCATAAACAGGAGGCTTGACGACTGATTCAAATGATCCTTTCAGATCCACTCTCGGCAGGATTGGAAGCGAGTCTACTGCTTCAGCTCTCAGAAGCATTTCTTCAGTAGGTCCTCCCCCACCGTCTCCATAGCCGTAGGAGTAAAGCATGGGGCGATCCTTGTCAACCCAGTTCTGCCACTGCTCGTAAACACTGTCTGCAGTGAAATCAGAGTTATAGCCTCCCCTGCCATGGCCAAAGGCTACAGCCGCAAGCCTAGCGTTGTCTGGACAGACCCAGAGAAACACGTTATATGGAAAAGTGTTCGTATCATTCCAGAAAACCTTATGGGTTGCAAAAACCTTGACCCCGGCGAGTTTCGCTGCCTGGGGGAGGGTTGGCGAGAATCCGAAGGTATCCGGGAGCCAAAGTACTTCAGCAGTCCTCCCGAAGTTCTCCATGTAGAACCTTTGAGAGTATAAGAGTTGTCTAGCCAACGACTCGCCGGATATCATTTGAGTGTCGAACTCCACCCAGCCTGCTCCCAGTATCCATTTCCCCTCCTTGATTTTCTCCCTGACCATTTCAAAGATCGAAGGCTCCTCCTTCTTGATCCAATTGTAATATATAGCAGCGCTCTGAATATACTTAAAATCGTAATGCTCCATTAGAGTCAACACCGTGGAGAATGTTCTGTAAACCTTCTTCCTAGTCTCTTCGAAGGGCCAGAGCCAAGCAGTGTCAATGTGCGCATGGGCAAGCGCAACCATTTCCCCCCTCTTCCCGTATTTTCCAACAAGATTACTAAGTATGCTCCTAAGCAGGTTTAGCGCTCTCCCGTATTTCTCTATGCCCTGCTCCTCAACGTATAGCGATGCAATATCCTCAGATAATAGTCTTGGAACACTATCTAGCCCTCCTATCATAGCCTTGAAAGAAGTGGCCAGGAGAACCTGCTCTTTAGAAACGGTTTCGAAAGGAGCTTCCTTAAGGGAGTTGCTTAAAGCCCTTAGGAGAACAGATTTTAGCTCCTCATCCTTAGTTGCACGTGCTAGTTCCAAAATCGACCTTCCATACGCCCAGAGCTTCAACGCCTCCATGTTTCTGTTGACGCCTACAGGCTTACCCGGGTGAACATCCACCTTCTCGCCGAATGCAAGGAAAGGCGAGAACTCCGCCTCCACCACGTGATGACCCTGTGGAATCGGTATGGCATAATGGTAGCCGTCTAGGGCGAAATATGGTTTTGAATCCAGCTTCACAAGTGCAGAACCCTTGTAATCCAACACTGCGAGTTGAAAATTCTCTCCGGCAGCGTCCAAGGTTATCGTCGCCTTATTGCCGGTGAAGGAATCCCAGTCAAGGATCCTGATGTTTTTGAAGGAAGCGGCGTACAAAAGGGCTAGTCTTGCTTCAAGCTCCTGAATCGTCCGCATGAAGCTTTTCCGTTTCAGGATTTATATAAATCTTTTGAAAGCGTCTACACAGATTCGCATGATTAAAGCTTTAAGCATTCACTCTCTTACAAAATGGCCTGCTCCCACTTTAAACATTCTAAGGGGTTCCACGTATCTTCCTTCTTTTCTACTTCTTTTCCTGAGGCTTTTTACCAGTTCCTTTCTTACTTCTTCCAAGTTCCCCTTTCCAAAGCCTTCTCGGAAGGCTAGGGGTAGTTGGCTCTCATGCTTCATAATGGCTTCAGCCTTCTTCTCTATAAGCTTGGTGATGTCGACGAAGAGATTCGGGTTGCCTGTAGCAAACAGAAGTATTATGTCGGGCTTGTGAGGCGGAATTCCTGAAAGAGTCTGCTCTCTGTAAAAGTTAGGCATGCCCGCGAAAACCGTTGCCTCAGATGCCATTAGTCCAGTAACCCTGTGGTCAGGATGTATTTCGTAAGGCAGCCAAGCGTCAAGCGTCATAACAATATTAGGCTTCACTTTTCTTATCAATTCTACAAGCTTCCCTCTCAGTTCGAGAGAGGGATATAGGTCGCCATCGGGATAACCTAGGAAAAAGAGCTCCTTCACCCCAAGCACATCTGCCGCAGCCCTCTGCTCTCTCTTTCTAATCTCGCTTAGAGCAGCAGGGTCCATGTTCACGTCGAAGGTCCCCTTGCTACCGTCGGTTACAGTGGCATAATTCACGACGCATCCGTCTCCAGTCATTCTCGCTATTGTTCCGCCAACATAATACTCAGCATCATCAGGATGAGCCTGAATAACTAGAATCCTGTCACCGTTCCTCCACACCCTGCTCGTTTTCACATGTGCCATGGTTAGACAGATTCGGGGTGAATTAAAAATCTTATGTTGATAACTCGAGAATATGTTTAAATAAGACTTGGAAAGCGAAGACCCATGGGAAGGCTGATACTGTGCTGCTCTCCTGAAAACGACTTGTACAAGGTTCTAGCGGAATCTGGGAGGACCTTAATGCGTTATGAGCTGTTAGAAGAGGCTGTTAACAATGCTTCCCATGGAGACGGTGTGCTTGCCTTAGCGGACTCTTATCCTGTTCCGAAACTGACAATCGGGCCGGTCATTTTAAATAAGGCCGTGGAGAAAAATTTAAGGCTCTACTTAGAATATCCATCAGGTCTTCCGAACATTGTATTCGAAGAGCCACGGACAGTAGAGTGGGAGAGAGTGGTCGTCACTTCAAGTTTCTTCGAGCCCGAGCTTCCCCGTATGACTATACTGAACATGCATGACTGCTGGTTTCTGCCTCTCTATAAAAAGGAGGGTGTTTCTCACATGGTGTTGGCAAGGGTTGCAGGGTATGATAAAGCGGTTTTCGGCCTGCCCGGAGAGTTCCACCCTATTCTGTTCGAGTATTCTGATAGAACCATGGTCTCCACGAGTAAGCTGAGCCAGTTTAGAACAGGAAGGTATGCTCCTAGCAATGCTTGGAGACAGGTATGGAGGAAGTTGTTGAAATGGTTAACGGGGGAAGCCTACGACTTATCTTGGGTTCCGACCGTTAGAACCATGTTCGAGAATAGCGAGCCCCTGCCTGATAATGCGGAACAGGAGGCTTACCGGAGGTCTGTAGAATGGTTTCGTAAACACGTTCTTTTCGGCGTTGAGAGAAACAGAGGTGTTATTGAAGGCTATCAGTCAAATATAGATTACGAGGGGCATCAACTCAAGAGGGTGGTGATACGTTCAGACTGCTTGGCTGAGGCGGCGATGGTTTTTGCGTACGATTGGAGGCTTACAGGCAACCCGAGGAGCAGGCTAATCGCCACCAGCATCCTCGACTACGTATGGTCCTTCCAGCAAACCGATAAGAACAGTCCTGCGTACGGGCTGGTTAACTGGATGGATGGCCTCCCAGTCTTCTACGGGGATGATAATGCGAGGGTCATTCTTTCAACGCTTTCCGCAAGCAGCAATCTGGAGGATGACCGGTGGGACAAGGCTCTGGCCCTCTGCCTGATCGCTAATCTCCGGACTACGGGTCCCCTCGGGTTTAGGAAGAACAGGATAGACCTTCCAGATCTACTTAGAAACGGGTGGGAATACTATTGGAAAACCCCTATTGTTTCTTATTCGCCTCACTACCAGGCTTACCTGTGGGCCTGTTTCCTATGGGGTTTTCTATTAGCAGGATACCCGAGGTTTCTGGAGAGAACCGTTAACGCGGTTCGCATGACTATTGAGAAATACCCGGATTGGAAGTGGACAAACGGGCTTACGCAGGAACTGGCAAGGATGGCCTTGCCACTCGCCTTTCTCATCCGGGTTGAAGACAGGGCTGAATACAGGATGTGGGTTGACAGAATTGTTGGAGACCTGGTTTCTCAGCAGCAGGCGTGCGGCGCCATCAGGGAAACGTTGGGGCCGGTGGGAAACGGCCAATACCCGCCTCCCAGCTCGAACGAACAATACGGTACGACCGAGGCTCCGGTAATCCAGGAGAACGGAGACCCCGCGTGCGACCTGCTTTACACCTTAAACTTCGCCTTCCTCGGTCTGCACGAGCTGGCTTCCGCTTACGGAAGTGCCAGTTTAAAACAGGCGGAGGACAAGCTGGCAGGGTTCCTATGCAGGATACAGCTTCGCTCAGAGGAGCAACCGTATCTGGATGGCTGCTGGATGCGGGGTTTCGACTATGAGAAATGGGAGTACTGGGGGAGTTCTTCAGACACAGGATGGGGGGCTTGGAGCGTTGAGTCAGGCTGGACAAACAGCTGGATCGCCTCCGTCTTCGCGATGCGCCTGCTTAATGAGGCTCTTTTCAGTTTAAAAAGGTCCAGCCAAATCAGGCAGAGTCTATACGAGGCTGTGGACGAATTGCTTCCGCAAGAAGCCTCTATGTGAAACTATCTTAAGGCTACTCTCGCAGCAGTTATCAACGGATCCCAAACGGGGCTGAACGGGGGAGCATAAGGCAGGTCTGAAAACACTATTTGCTTTACAGTAAGCCTGCTCGTAATCGCTAATGATAATGCTGCAATCCTGCTCCAAACCCCCTCATAACCAACGATCTGCCCCCCAACAATTCTCCCACTGGGCTTCTCTATGATGAGTTTAACCCATATGTCTCCACCCCCCGGGAAATAGCCTGCTCTCGACCTCGCCTTAATCAAAACACTCTTGGTTTCAAAACCGTGTTTCTCAGCCTCCTCCTCGCCAAGCCCTGTCCTGCCTACTTCAAGGTTGAAAACTCTAGTTATGGCGCTTCCCACGACGCCGGGAAACTCTTCATCTCCTCCGGCAGCGTTTGCACCGGCAACGTAACCCATCTTATTGGCTGTTTGAGCAAGAGGAATGTAGACAGGCTTGTTCAACACAATGTGTTGGGCTTCACAATTATCTCCTGCGGCAAACATTCCTTTAACACTTGTTTCCATCCTGCTATTAGTCTTTATCGCTCCGCTTTCACCCAGTTCAACACCTGCCTGCCTTGCTAAGCTGACATTTGGCCTCACGCCGACAGCTATAACCACCAGGTCAGTCTCGTATTCAGCGTCCTCAGCAACCACCTTCTCGACTCTTTCACTACCCTTAAAGCCGATAACCCTTTTATTAAGCTCAAGTTTCACACCGTTTCTAGTAAGCTCCCTGCTTATTACTGCGGACAACTCCGGGTCGACATTAGGCATTGGACGTGGCAGTAGCTCGAGAATCGTAACCTCTTTACCGATCCTCCTAAGGTTCTCAGCTAACTCTAAACCTATGTAGCCAGCACCTATTATTGTAACTCTCTTTGAATGGGTCAGGTCGTCTTTCAGCTTAACGGCACCATCGAGAAAACGAACAGTATGGATACCCTTGAGACCAAGACCCTCCATTTTTGGAACGAGCGGTTTAGCACCGGTTGCAAGAATAAGAACGTCGAAGCCTATTTCCTTCTCTTCTCCTTTTTCAGAAACGTACACGAGGGTTTTCGACCTAGCGTTGATACTCTTTACATACGAGTTTATCTGGACTTCAACTCTTCTGCTTCTTTTGAATTCTTCAGGAGTATAGGTCACAAGTCTTGAAACGTCTTCCACAAGGCCCCCTAGGTAATACGGGATACCACATGATCCGTAGGAAACATACCTGGAAGCCTCCAGCACGGTTATTTCTGCACTTGGGTTAACTCTTCTGGCACTGGCGGCGGCAGCCATGCCTGCAGCACCACCGCCAACCACTACTATTTTCAGAAAATTACTCATAAACAAACATTTCACCAATCATTATTAAGCTTTATTCGAATCCGAATCTTCAAAATGTAGCCAGTATCAGTTGCAAGGGTCTTTATAATCTGAGTTAACACATGTGTTAAATCGTATTTCTATTGTTCAATTCAAAATAGTCTTCTCGAGTTCATTAAAACCCGGAGTAAGCCAATTCTTAGATTAAACTTAATAAATAAGAATTACAAAAATATCTGAAATGACTCCTGCTATAAGAAGCTTAAAACCGGAGGAGTGGGATGATTTCATGCGATTTCTTGAAAGAAGCTACGGGCATTCTAGAAACTATTTTCCCCGTTACTATCCGCAGCTCTACAGGCAAGAGAAAGAGGCTCTTTCATCATTCATAGTTCTGGAGGAAAACGGGAGAATAGTTTCACACGTAGGACTGTTTCCCCTCGAGCTATTTAGCTTAGGGACCCGTATAAAGATTGGTGGAATAGGCGGCGTCGCAACCCTGCCGGAAGAAAGGAAGAAAGGCTATATGTCGATGCTTCTGAAGCATGTGGGCAATCTGATGAAGCAGAAGGGTTTGCCGCTGTCAGTCCTCTGGGGGGACAGGCAAAGATACTATCCTTTTGGATGGGATATTGCTGGCTTAAAATACTCGATAAACATAACGGCTCGTTCTCTTGAAAGGGCGCATGTGAAGCCTGTTAAAGTAGAGGAGGTTTTCCCCGAGGATGCCGCTCTCAAAGTGGAGAAACTTCACAGTTCCCTCAAGATGAGGGTTGAACGTAGGCATCATGCTTTGATTTTGAAGAAGGAAGGGATAAGAATATGGATTGGAAAAGAAGGATATGCTATTTCTTCCGGCGAAATCGGCCCGCCAAGGATACTTGAAGTTGCATCGCTAGAGGGAAAAGAGGCAGAATTAGTTGGAGGCGTTATGGAACGCTGCTTCGGAGACTCCGCCTCCATAGAGGTCAACGCGTTTGACACTGAAAGGCTTGAACACCTGCTTAAAGCAGCCTCATACTGGGAAATAGTTCCTGAAGGACTGTTCAGGATAATCGACATAACTGGCCTGCTCGAAGCTTTTAAAGAGTTTATGTCCGGCAGAGCAGAGATGGTGAGGGACTTTGAACTCTCCATCGGATTGAAGCTTGGCGTTGATGTCGATACGGCCACAATTTATGTAAACAACGGTAAGGTTGACATTGAAAAAGGCAGTTTTTCAAGAAACTACGTAGAGCTTGATGAGCGTGAAGCCGTACGCATCTTCCTCGGCGGTGCTGCGGTAAGCATCGGGAAACTAAGGGAACTTAGCGTGCTGCTTCCCTTACCAGTACACATGCCTTCTTTAGACCATGTATGAAACAGCCCTAAAGCTTTGCTGAAAGACGAAACATAATGCGTCTTAGAAACTAAGCGGGTGCCAGCCCCTCGCAGATTTAGGATCCGAAAATAAGTATTTACGAGAACTTAAAAATACCTTGCCAGAAATTGGGCATGGGAAACCGAAAAATTTTTTATTCTTATGGACGTAAATCAACCTGTTTTACATGCATTAAAAAAAATAAATACCTCCTCTTTCCTCTTTATTTAGGGGGTAATGGGAGAGCGCGCGCACGCTAAAAAGGTGCCTAGATATGTAAGATCGGGGCATCTGCAAAAGAAATTCAAGGTGTCTAAATTTTCGCTCATATTCCTCATGATACTTGTGCTGATCAGCATCTTTCTTCGTCTTGTTTCTCCAACTCCTTATCCTCCTTACTCCACTGCAAGCCTCTTTTTTGTCTTCTGCGTCTGGCTTTCCATGTTCCTAGCGGAGCGGTCCCGTGTAAACAGAAGGATGGCGGTGTACAGTGCTTTAATATTCCTTCTTCTGGGTTTCTCTCTTTTTATGTATGACCAGTTTCTATATGACATACATCGATCCAGATCGCCCTTGGAGTCTCTGATAGCTTTAATAGTAATAGCTCCCGCAAGCTTAATAATTATCAAAAACCTTATTGAAATATATCGAGGGGTTAGTGTCAACAAAGATTTCCACGACGCAAACAGGGAAACTTAAAAGAATAAATCATGAGGAAGTTTCAATAGGGGTTTATGAAAAATGGTGAAGGTACGGTATTCAAAAATACGTCAAAAAGCGGATAAGCTAAGAATGAAGAAAGCAAAGCAATCTACAAATTAACCAACAATCTCCGCAATGCACGATCTATTGCTGATTTAATATTCTATTAGCTCTTTAATTCTCTTAAAGTACCATTCTCCTTCTTCTCTATCCGCCAAATGAAATTCAAACGGATGATATGGCGGAAGGTTTGAAAGCTCCTCTATTCTTATCTTTAATCCTGCCCTTTCTAGATTGTTCCTTGGGATTCTTTCTGAAACCACCAGTATATCTACATCACTCCCACCGGTGGATTCGCCTTTCACTACACTTCCAAAAACATAAATTTTCGAATCTGGTAGAACAGACTTCACAGTTTCCACTATACTATTTATATACTCTCTCCAGTTTCTAACCATTTCGGCCCTCTTTATGAGAATGTCAACATAGTTCTCCATACTTTAAAACCTCGCTTGCAACGTTTACGAGCATTTCAGCTTCTTCTTTAACATACTCCCTTAATAAGTATCTTGAAGCTATATACGCGTCTTCCAGCAAGCGAACCTCGGCTTTCTTTTTGTCGAGAAATTCTGCAAGGTCTTTGCAATCAGGTAGTTTCTTAAGGATAAAGGCAAGAGTTAGGATCGAGTGTACTCTGGGATAATCACCTATTTTTTCCAGTAATATCGATTTAAGATAAAGCTGTACCGACTGCTCAGATAAGAAGGCGGCTAAGTCATAATCCCCTGAATTTAAGCTCTCTAGGGCTCTTACGAAAAAGGATTTTGCCCTCTTCCTCAAAAGCCTCACTTCATCAATACGCGGCATTACGAGAAAATATTCAGAGGCCATTATTAAAGTTTTAAGAATCCGGCCTATAATGAAGGCGAGCGCACGCATGGATAGCACTATCTTTCCGCCGTCATTAAATTAATAAATAGCACGAACCATTTCTAAGCATGGACATATGGCTGGAAAAACAACTAAAAGAAGCTTCGGAGGTTCTGAACGTGATGGATATGGCTATCAAAGGGTTAATAGGCTTGATGCAATCAGTTGTACGGTTCCACGTTGCCGCAGGTGGTATCATTGGATAAGGTTGAAAGAGTCTATCGAGCTTTGAACATTGAAGAGGCTGATAAGGTACCTAAGGGAGAGTTAGGAATACATGATGAACTTGTCTCAGCTCTTCTAAGGGAGCCCATTGATGATTCTTTTGAGGCTCATGTAAGGGTTCGAAAATTGCTCAATATGGATCTGGTAAACCTCGGATTAGGTGGTGGGCCTAAAGTTGAAACCATAGGGACAACGAAGGAGGGATATCCAATATATCGAAACTGGCTTGGAGCAGAATGGGTTGAAAGTGGAAAAACGCGGCGCTACTTGAAATATGCTCCTCACACTCCTGGAGACATGGAGCAATTCTACATGCCTGACATAAGCCTCTTCAACACTTCAAGCATAAGGAAGTGGGTTGAGCAGACTGATTTTTGCGTTTTCGCTCAAGTAGGCGGCGTATTCGACTCGATTTACCCCCATATGGGCTTTACAAATTACGTTAAAGCCCTCTACCTCTATCCGAATGCTCTGAGACATGTGATCGAAGAAGTCTACAGGTTTAACCTAGAAGTCATAAAGATGTTTGCCGAGGCCGGGGCGCACGTGATACTGGTTGGTGATGATCTAGCGTATGATAACGGCCCCTTCATCCCTCCAAGCCTTCTCAGGAAATGCGTGCTCCCCTACTTGGCTGGTGAGGCTGAGGCTGCACACAAGCGCAATCTCCCAGTTATGCTGCATTCAGACGGTAATATCACGTTATTAATGGAGGATATAGCTAAGGCTGGGTTTGACGGTTTACATAGTCTTCAACCAAGTGCGGGCGTTAACATCGTTGATATCAAGAAGAGTTGGGGGGGCATGCTGTGTTTGATGGGAAACGTTGACTTAGACTATCTACTGCCGTTTGGTAAACCGGAAGACGTGGAAGCTGAAGTGAAACGCCTCATGCTGGAAGTGGCTCCAGGAGGAGGCTACATTTTAAGCACTACTAATGTGTTAACCAGGTATGTGCCGCCTGAGAACGCCTTAGCAATGTACATGGCTGCAGAAAAATACGGCAGATACCCGATTAAGACTTAACATGCAGCGTATCTAATCAATAGCCATTTTGCCTCAAACTTTATATATGTAATTTATTTTTGTAGAGTAATGGCTGAACCCGATGTCGGCGAGTTTGAGGAGCTTAAAGCAAACCTGGAAAACGTCTATCGGATGCTAACCGACTACCGATCTAAATTATCCTGGAGGTTTTTCCAAGGGGATTTGAAAGAAGCCTACATGAGGGATTTTGACGATTCCTCATGGGAGACTGTTTCACTGCCTTTTCAATGGGATCCTTCTAAAGGCGATGTATGGCTGAGATGTAAAATCAGGATTCCTGATGAGATAGAAGGGCTTAAGGTTTCAGGCTCGAAGGTTGAAATGTATTCTTCAGCAATGATAACCGGCGGCGAGGTCTATGTTGATTCCAGGCTTGTCTTGAAGGAGGATTATTGGACTGATTTTCGAGGACCGAGAATAACTATTGCGGAGAAAGCGAGACCTGGCGACATTCATGTGGTGGCTATACACGCGTATGAAAAAAGACCATTTTCAAGGGGGGAGAAAAAAGGAATACCCTTGTTTCAACTAGCATATGATGTTGTCGACAACGTCGCGTTCGAAATAGAGTCTTTCATTCAAGAGTTGGGTTTTGCCCAAATCCTGCCTGGTGGGCCTGAAACATTGAACAGGGTTGTTGGAGAATTTGACTTCGGTGTTTTTTCGCGTAATGCCGAAAGCGTTCTGATAGAAATAGAGGAGGCGAGACAGAAGCTAAAGGTTCTGTCTAAGTATGCTAAAGAGTTTAAAGTTCACCTTGTAGCGCATGCTCACATAGATATGAATTGGCTCTGGCCTTGGGAAGACACTGTGAAAGTCATAGAGAGAGACTTCTCAACAATGGTGGATCTAATGGATCGCTATCCGGATTTCCACTTCTCTCAAAGCCAGGCAGTAACATACAGAGTAGTGGAGGAGAAGAACCCTGGTCTTTTCGAGAAAATAAGGGAGAAAATCCGCTCTGGAAACTGGGATGTTACAGCTTCCATGTGGGTTGAGGCAGATCTCAACATGATAGGGGAAGAGACGCTGGTTAGACAAATAATGTATTCAAAAAGATACGTGGAGGAGAAATTCGGCTTCGAAATAAAGGTAGGATGGGAGCCTGATACTTTCGGCCACATTTGGACACTCCCGCAGGTTTTAAAGAAAGCCAGAGTGGAATACTATTATTTCACAAGATGTGGAAAAGGATATCCAATGTTTTGTTGGGAGGGACCAGATGGCTCAAGACTGCTTGCCTTCAACAGTGTTTACAATAACATGATCACTCCTAAAAACATAGTTGAAACCGCGAAACTCTTGCATGAGAAATACGGATTGAAAACAAGCATGTTCGTTTACGGGGTTGGGGATCATGGTGGTGGTGCAACTATTGAGGACATTAAGGCTGCGATCAAAATACGGGAGAAGCCAGTTCTTCCTGACGTAGTCTTCAGTTCGACGCACCGGTTTTTCGACGAGGTTTCGAAGGAGAAACTAGAGTTACCAGTAGTTAGGGATGAGCTCAACTTTACTTTCGACGGTTGCTACACGACTCATGCTGACATTAAGCGTTACAACAGGTTGTGTGAAAGATATTTAGTTGATGCTGAAAAGCTTTCAGCAATCGCTAGCGAATATCCTGGAGAAAAACTTGAAGAAGCATGGAAGAAAACACTGTTCAACCAGTTCCACGACATTCTGGATGGAAGTGCGTTTCACGACGCCTACTCATACTCTAACCGTCTAGCTGAGGAGGTTCTTGCAACAGCAAAGGAAATCTTAGATAAATCCATGAAGAAGACAGCTGAAAGGATAAAATTCTCTCAAGAAGGGTTGGCAATAATAGTATTCAATACTCTTGCCTGGGATAGAAAGGATGTTGTAAGAGTTAAAATACCTAGGGAGATAATTCCTGAAAACCCGGTTGTTAGGGATGTGCGTGGAAAGAAACACCCTGTTCAGATTAATGGCGATGAGCTGGTTTTCATCGCTGAAGTACCAAGTCTAGGCTACTCAACCTACTATCTAGTAGAAGGAGGGGAAGAGGAGTCTTATCAACCTGAACCAAAGCAGACAGTGCTTGAAAACGAGTTTTTCAAGATTGAGGTAGATCAGGATTCTGGAGCAATAGAGTCGGTTTACGATAAGAAGGAAGGCAGGTTTGTGACTAAGGCTTTTAGACATGAGGCTACACGGCCAGAGTTCAGCAACCTGTTTCAAGTGTTTCACGAGGCTCCTCATGGAATGTCTGCCTGGATAATAGGGCCTATAACTAAGGTGGAGAACCTGCTTACTGGGGCTGAGGTAAAAGCGGTTGAGAAAGGCCCAGTGGTGTCGAGGATCCATACTACAAGGAGATATAGGGATTCAACCATAACCCAAGAAATAATGCTTTACGCAGGGATCCCTAGGATTGATTTTCACACAACTGTTGATTGGCATGAAGTGTCTGACGAGTTCACTGACGCCCCCATGTTGAAAGTCTCTTTCACACCAATCTTAGGAACCTCAACCGCAACCTTTGAAATACCTTTTGGAAGCATTTCAAGAATTGCTGATGGAAGAGAGTTTCCTGCTTTAAGATGGGTTGACCTCTCAGACGGCGAGTATGGTGTCAGCTTGCTGAACGACTGCAAGTACGGGTTTGATGTGCAGGGTAATACAATGAGAATGACGATTCTCAGGACGAGTTATAGTCCAGACCCAAATCCGGATCAGGGCCGTCACGAGCTTAAGTATTCTTTGTATCCTCACAGAGAGGATTGGAGGAAGGCGCTTACCTTCAGAAGAGGATACGAACTGAACCATCCACTCGAAACAGTTGTTGTGACTGTTAGAGCCTCCCAGGGAAATCTTCCAGAGGAAGCGTCGTTCATGAGAATAAATCCTGAAAACATAGTATTGTCCTGCCTAAAGACGGCTGAGGATTCGGACGGCATCATAATCAGAATTTACGACGCGACTGGGGAAGGCAGCGAAGCAGAAATCACTCCAGGTTTTCCCGTTAGAGAGGCTGTTGAGACCGATTTGCTTGAAAGAAACCTGTCGAGGCTTAAGCTTCAAGAAGGCTCGCTCAAAGTCAAACTTGGACCGTGGGAAATAAAAACGATCAGACTAAGGAAATAGGCTAGCGCTAAATTTATAATGCCCTTTAGCAAAAACATGCTGCTTTGAACGCTCATGAAAGAATCCTAGCGGTCTTCCAGGGAAGACAGGTAGACAAGGTCCCTTGGAATATAAGGCATGAATACTGGTATTACGTGGCGAAGAAGAGTGGAAAGCTTCCTAAAAAATACGAGGGAGTTAGTCTCGCAGATGTTTGCATAGATCTTGGAGCAAGCTGGAGGTGTTACTCGGGATACTTCGTGAAAAGCGCTGTGGAAGTATCATACGGGGATGACGTTCAGTTTAATGTTACGAGAAACGGAAACATGGTTAGGACAAGGATTAAAACGCCCGTCGGCTCGCTTCAGGAAGTAGCTAAGACTGACGAATGGGGCCTGTCCTCGAGAAAACTAGAGTATCTTTTGAAAACCGCTGAGGATTTTAAGGCTTTATCCTACCTGCTGGACAGTGCTGAAGTCAGGTTCAACCAGGGGGTTTACGAGGAGTTGGAGAGGAACGTAAAGGAGCAAGGAATAGTTTCCTTCTTCTTTCCACACTCGCCTCTTCAGGCTCTAATACTGGACTACATGGGTTTCACTCGGACAATGAGGTTCCTATACATTGAAGGGTATAATAGGCTTGAGGAGATTATGGATGCTATTGAAAGATATAATGATAAGTTCTTTGAGCTGATGGGCAATTCTCCGATTGAAATATTTAACTTGGGGGAAAACATTGATGTTAGGTTAACTTCTCCAAGGCTGTTCGAGAAATTCTGTCTGCCGATCTATCAGAAGAGGTGCGAATACTTGCATAAAAGAGGCAAGTACGTGCATATACATGTTGACGGCTATGCGAAGCCTCTTCTCCCATTACTCTGGAGGTCTGGGGTTGATGGGGTTGAAGCCTTAACCCCTGAGCCCGTTGGAGACATGACAGTCGAAGATATTGCAGGAGAGTTTAAGGATGAGATCGTCGTCTTAGACGGCATACCCTTCCTACTTTTCCTTCCGAACGTGCCTTTCGAAACTTTGGAGCAACTGGTAAGAAAAATAGTGAAGGCTATTCCACGGCTCATACTTGGCATATCGGATGAGCTTCCCCCTCCTGCAGATATCGAGAGGGTAAGAATGGTTTCACAACTGCTTGATGAACTTGCTGCGAAAAAATGATCAGCCAGAGGACCATTAATGTTTAAAACTTTAAAAATCAGATCCTGCGGGCTAAATTGGAAATAAATGGATAAGCCTATAATACTTTCAAGGTCAGAATACTGGGACAAGGTCAACGCTTGCTGGCTTGGAAAGAACATCGGAGGCACTTTGGGCGCGCCCTTCGAAGGAAAGAAGTTTGTGAATAACCTGGAGTTCTACGCTCAACCGGTTGGCGAAGCCGCTCCGAATGATGATCTTGATTTTCAACTAGTCTGGCTGAAGATGCTTGAAGACCATGGGATAGAGGTCAAGCTTGAAACACTTGCAGAATATTGGCTTAAGCACCTCTCAGCATACCCCTGGAACGAGTATGGGTTCTGCCAGAGGAACCTCAGAAGAGGCCTCCTTCCTCCTGTTTCAGGATGCTTCGAAAACTACTACGTGGACGAGATGGGATCGCCAATAAGGAGTGAAATATGGGCCTGCATCGCCCCCGGTAACCCGCAGCTCGCAGCCTCCTACGCTTGGAAAGACTCCTGCCTGGATCATTCTGGGGGCGAAGGCATGTACGGGGAGATGTTTTGGGCTGCTGTAGAGAGCGCAGCCTTCCTGGTAAGCGATGCTGAGGCACTAATAAGGATAGGTTTAAACATGATCCCAGTATATTCCCAGATATCGAGAGTTATAAGAGAAGCCTTATGGTGCTATAGGAATAACGTCAGGTGGGCTGAAGCCAGGGAGAGAATAGTCTACTGGTATGGGCATAACAGTGCGTGCCACGCTGTGCAGAACCACGGGTTCACGGTACTTGGCCTGCTCTACGGGAAGGATTTCGGCGACAAGCTGTGTAAGGCTGTGAACTGTGGTTATGATACTGATTGCACTGGGGCAACTCTGGGCTCTCTGCTTGGAATAATCCTCGGAACCAAGGGTATTCCGGATGATTGGAGAAAGGGGGTTGGCGAGAAGATTATCCTTCACAAGTATACCAGGCTGGATAATGCTCCTAAGACAGTGTCTGAATTGACGGATAGAGTGGTGGCTGTAGCGGAAAAGGTTCTGGAGAAAAACCGGGAAGTAAAACTCGGAGACTGCACAATTCTGCCTGAGAACCATGTATCGCTCCTTATGAGAAACGAGCTGGCAATAGGCTCCTTGAAAAACGATGTCCATTCCTCTGTAAGAAGCATTGACGACTGTGAAGTGTGGCTGCACTACAATGGGGAGCCAGTCATCTACCCGCATGTAGGAAAAACCCTAGGTATAAGAGTCTTTAAGAACAATTTACAGGTGGAACCGGAAATAGGGCTGAGAACTCCCCCTAGGTGGGAAGTGACTGAATTAAAGGGCCTGTTCGGTCAGAAGCGCTTCCTTGTCGAAGCGCCTGAAGTCGAAAACGTAAATGAGCTTAATATAGAGTTTGAAAATAGGATAGCAAGCTTCGTAATCTTGGGGCCTGGAGAAGCCGGATGGTATCCTAGTGGGCAAAACGTGGCTACTTGTCCTGTTTGCCATGGATATAAGGGTCACTGCATATGCAACAAAGATTAGTATATCCGGCGTCCTGAGGAAACAGGGTGATGCGTTTTTCACCACTACCCTGTTAGATGCTCGAGCAGCTTCTCAGCCTCTTTTGCGAAAACTGTCTTCAACAATCCATCTACGTTCCCAAGATTCTCCTCAACCGCCGGGTCGTACGGTATTTCTCCTAGGAACCTGACATTGAGTTTTCGAGATTCCTGCTGAATATTGCTCAACCCTGTTTTCATGTTTTCGACTACACCCACTATAGGAACATCGAGCTCCCTCAGCATTCCTACTAGCTTCTCAACTGTTTCAAAAGCTAGTGGAGACGGGGTTGTAACTATTAGAAATTCAGATTTTCTCATTAAACGTATGACGTCGAGAGTAGCATCGCCAATACCCGGAGGCATATCCAGTATTAGGAAATCCAATTCACCCCAATTAGTAACAGAAAGCAGCTCGATAAACGCGTTTGAAAAATCCATGCCTCTCAGCGGCGTTGCACGCTCACCCGAATAGTAGATTATCGTCATGTATTTTAAGCCATGGGCAAGTGGTGGAATAATCCCCCTGTCCTCCACAGGCCGAGCTTCTTTAAAACCCAGAATGACATGCGTAGAAGGACTTGTAAAATCCAAGTCGAACAACCCGGTCCTATAGCCTTTTCCTGCCAAGATCAACGCGAGCGTAGAAGCCAGTAGGCTCTTACCCACGCCCCCCTTACCGCTTGAAACAGCAATTATCCTTCCTACTTTCCTCATCCTATCGTCAATCACGCTTATTCTCGGATCAACCATTCTTCTCCACTCCGCTTATACTCTCGATCCAAACCCCTCTGCCCCCGGTTATTTCAAAATCCGGGCTTCCGCACCGAGGACACTTTAAGTAGGCGTGAGAAACCTCCGGGAGAAAGTGTATGGCTTCCAGCACGTCTTCGCCAAGGTCCTTCTTTGGAAAAAGCCATTTGAACCCACAGGCTCTGCATTTAAACTCTGTCTCCGCAACCTCTATAATGAACTCAGCGTCCTTCAACTCAACAGGTTTCAACTGCACCAGTGCTTCTCTGAACACTTCATATTCCAATTGCTGCATTTCCCCGATTTTTATTTTAATCTCGGTGACTTTTCTAATCCCTTTTTCATCAACTATTCTTAGAACTGTTTTTATCACCGATTCGGCTAAAGCCCATTCATGCATGAAACCCTATGGTGTTAACACTGTTTAAAAACGTTTTAGAAAGTCTACTTTAGAGGATTAGCAACGGGTTCGGCAGCATGCTTAACAAAACAGCATGATTAGACCTTGACTATTTCTATTCCAAGTATTTCACAAGCATCTTGAATCGGCCTAGTGTAATCTCCATGAATCATGCTAGCATGATGAGTAAAGCCGTTCTTAAGAATAGCCTCGTAAAGCCTCTTCAAATCGGGCACTTCAACCCAGGCCCAAGTGCCTTGAAGATTCTGACGGCTCTCTAAAATTCTTCCCATCGTCATCAGCATTTTGAATTTACCTTCATATTCCGCTAACCTATTAATGGTTACAATACCGGGCTTAAGCTGAAAGGTTCCCATGCCGTTCTGATTAATCCTGGCCTTATCGTTTGCAAGAGACGGCGGAGCGTTTCCACAATGCCAGGCTAAGAAAACATTCTCTTTCTCCTGATGCTGCACCGTCCAGTCGACGAAATGAGGAGGAGTCTTTCTAAAGGAGGCCAAATATTGAATCAGCATTGTTAAAGCACCAAGGATATCTGCCTCACAGGACACCATAATGCCTTGGTCGACAAGTCTACCGCTTACATGGCACGGAGCAATTCCAAAGACACGGTGCATGGGCCCCCAGCACTGGATTCCCATAGCGTCAAGCCTCCACTTATCGGCCAGTGCCAGCAAGCAGAATTCGAGCCTCGCTATTTTAACCAGAGTTTCTTCATTTATCGTCGACGTATCGGCTTCGCTCCTAATGGACTGCATAATTCTATTAATCTCCTGAACATTAATATTTTCTGCCAATGCTCCGGCTTCAACGAGAGAAATGGGGATCACTCTTTGATTGAATGCTCTTATTAGGGTGACCTCATCCAGGGCGCAGGTTTCGAAGCTCTCTGGCCTAGGACCTACCAGACCTATCCTGGCCTTTAAGAAACCATTAACTATGGTGCATGTTCTAGCAAAATTCTCAATGGATTCCCTGAACTCTTTTTCCTCCGGAAAAACTACTCCTCCCCAGACGAACGGTATCTTTCTTCTATAAAGCGCAGAACCTATTGATATTGTTCCACAGAAGGAATCCGAGATTCGTTCCCCCTCAGCAGTGAAAGGCGGTTCTCTTGTTGCAAATAATATGACGGGTTTAGACAAAGCAGATGCTACGAGTGCTGCTGAAACCTCGTCGCCAAAATCTACAGCTTCAATAATAATCCCGTCTACGCAGTTTCCCTTAAACAGCCGTATTACTTTCTCTGCATCTTCATCAGTCTGCACCAGACCGTTCCCAGTAAGGTTTTCATCAGGGGCTATAACTTCCAAGAAACTAATTTCTCTAAGTATTTGCAGAGTCCTGTCACGCAGCTCCTTTGCCCATGATTCAGACCTTTTGAACATCCGTCTATGAGATGGGACAAAACCAAGTTTCACCCTAGTGTTTTGACCTTCCAAGTTTAGACAAACCTCCTTAGAGGAAAGTATAAACTCAAGTCATATTTATGCTTTGTTTAAATCTTCTTAAGAATCCCTCAGTCTCGTTCAGAGAGGGAATCCCTGCCCTGCCGCCGAGTCTTCTGCATTTTAGCGCTGCAACTGCACTTGAAAATTCCACGGTCTTAGGAAGACTCCAGCCTTGCGCCACGCCGTAGCAGAAGGCACCGTGAAACACGTCACCGGCTCCAGTTGTATCCACCACCTGAACCCTGAAGGCTTTCTGCTTCACCACCTCCCCCTTCTGAGTCATGAACACAGAACCTTCTTCGCCGAGCGTCACTCCCACTACTTCAGGCCCTAGGCGAAGAAGCTTTCTGCACATGGCTTCAGGATCAGTTTCTCCAGTAAAATTAGCAGCAGCTCTCCTAGATGGTATACAGTATGTTATGTTTCGGAGAAGTTCTGTCAGATTTGGGTGAAAATACATATCGAGACAAGTTTCAACATTATTCTTCCTGGCAGCTATAGCCGCATCTAAACACTCGGGCTCAAAACAATCCAGGAGGAGTATTCTCCCTTCAGTTACGAAGTCGAGCTCGTCCTCAACATGTTTTCTTGTAATGTTGTTCACAAACTGGTTCTTTGCTTCCGCTAACTTAACCATATGCTTTACTGGCTCTGGAAGAACACGGTCTTTTAATACTTTAGCATCAATCCATCTAGGACTACCATTGGCATCAACAAGTATGAAGAGTATTGGAGTACTATATCCCTCTTGCACAATGATTCTACTAGTGTCTACCCCATACTTTTTAAACTCTGAGATGATGAGTTCTCCAGCCTCATCCTGCCCAATCCTCGTTATCACGGAGGTTTTTGCCCCGAGACGGGCCGCGGCCACCATGGCGGTAGAGGCCTTACCCCCTCCCTGGATAGTCCAGTCGAGTACACTTACCCGGTTCAGATTCTCAACGCTTTCAACCTTTAGAATGCAATCGACACAACTCATTCCCAATCCGATTACGTCAAACTTTCCACCCAATCCCCTTGTCTCCAAGTCTTTTTCATATATAAGTTTTGTTTTCTTACTGGTGTTAGGGTGCTGCTTACTGTAATGTTTTTCTCTTAACGTAGTTTATCATATAAATGTAATTCTCTGCGTTATTGTTAAGCGCACAGCTTGCTGAAGCCGAAAGAATGTAGCCTTCTCTCCCCCCTTCTCTTAAGCATCTCTCAACCTCTTTCTCTACGTCATTTTTAGTCCCGTATTCTATTATCCTAGGATCCACATTCCCAACTAGGCAAATTTTGTCTCCGAATTTTTCCTTAACCTCCCACATCTTCATACCGGCGATCACGTCGATGCACTGGTAAGCATCTACCTCCGTGTCAACAATATCGGGGAGAATGGGCATGATATACCCGTCGGAGTGAAGAACTACAAATGCGCCTTTTCTCTTGAAAGCATCCACTTCTCTTCTCAAAGCTGGTTTAACAAATTTCCTGAACATTTCGATTGACATCCAAGGACCGTTCTGGTTCCCATAGTCAACGCAGAGTTGAATTGCGTCAGCACCTTCATCTATAGCCCACTTGCCGTACTCGATGGCAACGTCAGTATTATGGTTGATTAAGGCCTCTACAGCATCAGGCCTCCTGTAAACCCATAGTAGGACGTGTTTGAGGAGATTTGGATTAGACACTATGGGCTCCCATGTTCCGTCAGCGTCAAAAGACAGGAACATGTCTTTCTTCACCTTGGCTGCTAGTTTCCTAAGCACTTCAAACGCTAACGGATCTATTTCAACATCACTATTCCTACACTCTCTTATCACCTCATCCGGGTCATAGGTCCTACGCTCGCTCATGTTCCAAAGGGTTTCTCCCGACCACTTGTATATTTTCCCGTCTACCTGCCACGTATGCTCGCCAATCCTCTTCAATTCCCTCGGGATGCTGACATAAGCTTTTACAACGCGAATCCAATCTAGCCCGAGTTTTCCATAAAGGTTTAGAAGTTCTTCCGCAATTTGTTCGTTAACCTTGTTTAGATCAATATTTCCCTTAGAAGCTATTAGGTTGAAAAACGCTTCAGGGTTATGAGCCATGATACTGTCGTCATTTTTACCAAGCACGGTGGAAAATATTTTCAAGGAGGGGTGCAACTCATAAATCGGAACCCTATCCGGTATTGAAATCTGCATAGCCGTTACTACCCTTTCCCAAGAGTTCATTCGAAAAGAGGCAGAACACAGTTTATAAAAATTTTAAGACGGCTTCTATTTTCAATTTCTTTAGGTGCTTACTGGGAGTTAGTTTACATTTTGGCTAAAAATGCTGCGATACGTTAATTAGTAACCGTGAAGCGTGTTTTCCATGGGTCCAGCATCCTTTAGGGTTAGAGATTCGGAGATCCTTATGGAAAAGGAGGGCTTTAGACTTATCTTTAGGCCACTGATGGCTCTCGCCGGTGAGCTTTCGAATCCTCTTTCCGTAGAGCTGCATGCCAGTACTGCGCACGTCAAATACCCTGAGGGAAAGAGTAAACTGGTATTCGAAGAATGGGGGCCGGAGGCCATCGTTGTGACAGCTGAGGCCGATGGACTGAGCGATAATGGTCTTCTAGTTGAGCTAAGGTCAAGCTTTGAAGGTTTTAAAAGTCTTCTCCTGTTCCACTTCACTTACGATCCTGACAAATACTTTGGTGAATCACAGGAACCATATCAGTATCCACAGCTAAGAGAGGCGGAGGAGTTCGAGTATTGCGCATGGAGCTACCCAATCCATGCTTCAGGCTTTAAAGGCTTGCCGAGGAATATCAAGGTTTCTCAACTCATTGCCGAAGGTGCAGGAAGTTATGCGTTCTTGCTTCCAATTTCGAACTCGGGTGCTCGTGGTTACGTCTCACGGTTCGAACAGGGTGAGTTCAGCATCCTGCTGAACAGGATGGTAGCAGGAGCTTGGAGTCGGGTGCCTCTTTTCGCGTTTGCGACCTCGAGCAACCCCTATAGAGCAGTGGAATCTGCATACGAGTCCGCTTTCACGCTTACAGGAAAGCATGACGTACTTAGGAAGAATAAGGCGTTACCAGAGATCTTCAAGTACCTTGGCTGGTGTTCTTGGAATGCTTGCTGGCGTGACCCTACGGAGGAGAAAATAGTGGTTACGTTCAAGTCCTTATTAGAGAAGGGTATCAAACCCGGTTTTGCCTTGATTGACGATGGGTGGCAAGACGAGGAGGATATGAGTATGAAGGGTTTGGAGCCCAGTGTGAGAAAGTTTCCAGGAGGTTTTGAGGATGTCGTTGGCAAACTGAAGAGCATGGGGGCGAGATACGTTGGGCTTTGGCACACGCTTAACATACATTGGAGAGGAATCGCTAAGGGAAGCCAGCTAGCAGAGAGATGGGGAAAACATTTGATGGAGGTGGAGGGAAACCTAGTACCAAAACCCGCTGATTCATTCGATCTTTTCAGGGACTGGTACTCTAAGCTCAGAGAATGGGGCTTCGACTTCGTGAAGGTTGATAACCAGTCTTCCGTCGGCCATACGTATTCCGCTAAAATACCTGTTGGAGAGGCGGCCGAGATGCTCCACAAGGGGCTGGAAGCAGCGGCTTACATCAATTCACTGGAGGTTCTTAACTGTATGGCTCAGCAACCAGAGAATGCATTCAGCTGGTTTAGGTCAACGATAGCTAGAAATTGTGTGGACTACATCGTACCTCATAAAAAATCCAGAAACAAATTACACCTCTATTTTAACGCATACAATGCGCTTTTCATGTCTCAGATCGTATGGCCCGACTGGGATATGTTTCAGAGTCACGATCCTTGGGCTCTGCAGCAGGCGGTAGCAAGAGCTGTGAGTGGCGGTCCAATATACCTTACTGATGAAGCTGGAAAAAGCGTAGCGGAACTAGTGAAACCCCTTGCATTCACCGACGGTTTCCTTCCGTTGCCCGATGGGCCTGCACTGCCCACTAAAGATATACTGATGCGCGATCCTTACAATGAAGCAGTACCGCTTAAAGTTTTCACCAAGGTTAGCTTGAGCGATGTGGGAGTATACGGTGTGGTAGCTGCTTTCAACATCACAAAGGACGACATACCGGTTAAAGGAAGTGTAACCCCCTTCGACGCAATGCTTCCGGATGAGAGGTATGCAGTTTTCGAATACTTCAGCGAGGAGTTGTGGGAGAAATCTGTCAGCTTTGAGCTTAACCCCATGGGTGTGAAGCTCTTCATATTCGCACCGTGGAGCGACTGGCTGACACTGATAGGATTGAAGGGCATCTATATTATGCCGCGGGGCATTGATTACGCGGTTGTTTATGAAGACGAAGCGTTTCTTAAGCTTAGAGAGCCTGGAATACTCGTTGCAAAGTCTAAGGGTAAAGTAATGGTTGAAGGAGGAGAGCCTGTGCAGGAGGAGCCTTTACTGAAAATCCGGTGCTGTGGGCAGAGGATCCGGTTAAAGCTGGTAAGATAGTCCGACAGGAAATAGATGTGATTACACATCTTTGAAAAGCGTTTTCAGAATAAGGCTTAAATATGTATACTAAGTTAAGCTTTTGAACAATGCTGCATACTACCAATAGTTTTGAGCAGCACAACGAAATGGTTTTGCGCTTATGGAAAGACTTCAAGCTAAACAGGCATAAAAGAATCCCGGTCATATGGGGAATGAACGATAGAATGATTGTTTTAAACAAGGAGCTAAATATTAGGAACTATACTTATGAGAAGATTTTCAACGATCCTGAAACTATGTTGCAGGTTGAACTCGAATTCGAATACTGGAAGAGGCATAATGTTTATGCCGACTGGGAAATGGGTTTGCCCAGAGAATGGCCCACTCCAGTACAGTTTCAAAACGTTTATGAATCAGCATGGTTCGGAGCACCTCTCTACTTCTCTGCCTATAGTGTTCCAGATATAATTCCTTTTCTGAAGAGTGCTGATGACTTGAGAACCTTTATGAAAAAAGGCATACCGGAGCCTTTCACCGGCTTTATGGCAAGAGTAAGAAGCTTCTACGAATATTTCCTTAAGAAGAAGGAGGAAGGCTACACCTACTTTGGAAGACCTATTGGAAGCATCTCCGCACCGATTGGTACAGACGGGCCTTTCACTATAGCGACTAACATTACGGGCGGCTACGTGGTTAAAATGCTCTATCTAAACAGGAGTTTAGCTGAGGAATTCCTCTGGTTTATGACGGAATCCATAATTGAGAGAATGAAGGCTTGGCATAGATTGCTTAAGATTTCATTTCCGTATGAAGGATTCGGGTTTGCAGATGACTCTATTCAGCTTCTGTCTCCAAGAGCCTATAGAGAATTCGTTCTCCCTCTTCATAAGAAGATAGTTAACACTTTCTGCTCTGGAAGACCAAGCATACACTTATGCGGAGCAGTTATACAGCATCTGAAAACCCTGAAGGAGGAGCTTAATATTTCCTCGATCGACACTGGGTTTCCACTAGACTTGGGAAGGGCTAGAGAGATACTTGGAGAAGACGTGGTGATACAGGGTGGTGTTAGAGTTACAACACTTAAACAGGGTCCTTTAAGCAAGATTGAAGAGGAGGTTAAAACCGTATTGGACTCTGGAGTTACAAAAGGGAAAAAGTTTGTTTTCAGAGACGCTAACAATGTGGCTCCGAACACTCCCGTGGAACACCTTAACTTCACCTACGAGCTTTTGAAGAAAATCGGCCTCTATAAGGAGTAAAGTAGGACTAGCAGCGGTATGAGTGTAAAATTCATTTAGAGGACCTATGCTTTAACCTCTGAAACTTCCACCCTGGGCGGATAGATAAAATCAATATACTTACTTTTTATGTAGCTGGAGTCTCTGCCCTCATGCACAAGAACCCTATACTTAAATCTCAATTTCTCTCCTTTCGGAAGCTTATAGTCCCCTCTGTTCTTAGACATATTCGTAAAGACTGAGACGCCGAACATATTTGCAGTCATCAGTCCGTAATTCCTTACATGCCAGTAGGTTGGGTATCTGAAGTTGCCCAAGTGATCAAAAGCAGTTATTCCAACACTCTCTCCATCAACGATCCCGCTATAGTCACACCAAGCTGCTCTCTTACCCCATGTTTCCGCCTCGTTAATCCCACCAAACGAGTTTTCAATCTTA